>ERZ773217.666-NODE-666-length-32446-cov-5.826248_pt1 | contig 32446 bp, 29 predicted proteins | sample MGYA00580995_ERZ773217 | MGnify/ENA primary metagenome ERZ773217 (study PRJEB29015, sample SAMEA2737772) | human gut metagenome | biome: human gut; feature: human-associated habitat; material: faeces | place: China | collected 2012 ...
AGCGCTACGTTCGGGACGTAGAGGTCGCGTGTTCGAATCACGTCACTCCGATTTTACCCCCATTTTATGGGGGTTTTTCATTTTTTAGGTGTTGAAAAAGTTGGTTGGCTTTGGTTGGGATTATTCAGTGTGTGCCAGATTCTTAAATTTGGCATTTCGCTCTTGGATAATCTTTTTCTTTTCGGCAAGGTTTGAAGTGTCATAGGTATAATACTTCTCGTTGACCTCGGTAGTATGTCCTAACATACTTGCGACCACTGATTTTGGTGTGCCTTTAGCTTGTAAGTCGGAACTGGTTGTTTTCCGTAGCTTAGTGATACCACCACCGTTTAATTTGTTTTCCCGGCATAACCGTGTCATGCAGTCAGTTATGTTTCTTGCATGGGTATAACTTCCATTGCCATCCGTGAAAATCCATTCACATAAAATTCCATGTTCTTCTTGTACTCGCTTGATGCGTGCCAATAAGTGATTAATCTGTCCGTCAACCGGATAGGCTCTTGATTTCTTGGTTTTAGTCTTACCAACAGAAAATTCATTTTTTAACCGATTGTGTTTTGCAGATTTATTGATACTGATGCAGATATCATTGATATCAGACCATTTCAAGGTTGATAGCTCACTAACCCTCATACCCGTGTACATTGCTAATTCTATGGCATAAGGCGGCATATATAAAGGGTTCTCCCTATAATATCCATGCAAGGCTTTTAAGATAATAGCAAGTTCAGTATCGGTATAGTATTTATCGCAGTCAGATACTTCAATTTCTCCACAATGTTTTGTAAAGTCCTTAGGCTCAAGAAATTCCACTGGATTATCTGTGATAATTTTTTCAATTCTTGCGTATCTAATCACGTTTTTTATATAGCTGAAAAACTTACGTGTGGTTTCTTTGCACAATTCAAGTCGCTTGATGGTTTCCAACATAAAAACTTTTATTGTGTTCTCATTAATCTGATTAATAGGCATCTCAGCAAAGTCTGTACCAACAAAGAAACGTTTGCAGTCAGTATTAAACTTATAGATTGAGTTATCGTCTAATTCTAAATCCTTAATACTTCGCCACATGTAATAGACTTCTAGGAAAGTAGGGCAAGTCTTTTCCTGCTTTTTTCGGGATTCCTCAATGACATAATACTCTATGATTTTACTATTCAATTTTTCCTCGTTGACACTCTCAATCTGCTTTCCCTTTGGCGGTTCAACCCCCTCTTTTGGTAAATAGCTGTACCACTTACCATTTTTTCCTTGCCAGTAGTTATACATTTTTTTGTGTAAATCAAGAACTTGTTTTTTATTCATATCAACCTGTTCTTGTATATCCGTTAGCGAAAGTATACCAGTTTTTAATTCTTGATACAATATCTTTATTGAATCTGCTCTCGACATAATGGCTTTCTCATATTGCAGGATTTCAAGGGCGTTCAGTTTAGCCAGTACAATCACGCCCCTTTTTAATTTTCAGATATGTAACACTGCTGTCTTTAAGGGGTGAGCCGTTTGTAATGATAGATTTTGTATCATACACCTGTCTGGTATATTCTTTCTGAAAGACGACATTCTCTTGTGTTAAATCCTGTAGAATATCATCTGTAAGCATTAACTTTTGTTCAATTGGCATTTTAAGGTTTTGAGATTTGAAAAATGCCTTTTTTTTGTGTTCCTTTAACTCTAGGTCTTTACCAAAATATTTGCTTAAATAACGTCCTCTGTTCTCCATGCTGTCTACATCAATGCGGTTTATTTTGATAAATCCATACGTCCATAAATCTTGTAGTTTTTCCTTTGCCACAAACGGAAAATCAAAGAAAATAACATGGTAGTGGATTGCTCCACGTTTCTGTTTCTCCCACGTTGCAATATATTTCAATGTCTGGACTTTGGTTTGATACAGATAGTAATTTAATCGTTGTATAAAATACTTAAATTCCTTGTTGGTTATAGTGATGTCTTGAATATTCTCTCGGAATGTCAGCGTTAAAAATTTGGTCTTGTTATCAAAATTGCAGTCAACAATACGGGCAATCTCCCAACGGGTTTGCTCATAGTGTTTTTGCTTGCGCTTTAAACTGTCATATTGCTTATGAGCCGACATTTCATCAAATACTTTACGTTTATGTGCTTGTGTATTACTTGTTTTTGAATCTGAATTTGAATGGCTGTAAATTGGAGTTTCATAGAAATACACTTCTTTCGTAGTAGGAGTTTCAATGATTTTCGTATTGTATACAAAACATTGTTTTGCTTTGCCCACGAAATTCACCTCGTATCCTATTTTGTATGTGCTTGTTTCTACTCCGATTTTTCGGAAGATGTTGTTTTATATATCAAGTAAAGATAGAACGATATCTGTTTCCTTAAATGGTGCAGATAGTCAGCACCTTATGACGTTGTCCGGCACTGACTATCTGCCCCCTTTAGGGAACTATTTTGTTCCGGCTTTTCTGATATTGGCAGCTTCTGCTTTGACGGATAAGCGTCCATTATAAAGACTCGCCCATGTATGTAGTCCCTCAAATGAAACGGTCACTTGTCCTCTTTGCTCCAATTCTTCATTAGACACAAGCTGATTGGCATTTTTAACGCCAACTTTGATTTTCTCAAATTTCAGCTTTGGAAAAAGAACAGTGTAGTAGAAGCCTAGTTTCTCTTTGGTGTTGTAGTCAATCCATTCAGATACTTCGACTAATTGAAATTGTTCCTCCAGTTTGTCCGGGTTTAAAATGAAATCAGTTCCTCTAATCAATAAATATGACCTCCTTAAAATATTTGATTATCTGATATTCAGATATTTATTATAATACAGCACAGAATAAGCGATGTCAAGAGAAATATCTTAATATCCGATAAAAAGATTGACAGAGTGAAAACATTGAAATATAATGAGCATAAACAAGGAGGATTGCGATGAATAAAATAAAAGAATTGAGAAAAGAAAATAACATCACAGTTGCGGAATTGGCAAAAGAGTTGGGAATTTCACAAAGTATGCTGACTAACTATGAAAATGGGAATGGAACTCCAAGGGATGATTCTATATGGGATAGGTTATCACAACTGTTTGGCGTAAGCAAAAGTCATGTTATGGGATTGACTACAGATATTGATGTGGTTCACAGAAAGAAAAAATTTAAAGCGGTTGTGGATATGTCAGAACCCATATCAATACAAGTGGAAAATCAAACAGACATTGATATCTTGACTAAGTTGGACCTACTGGATGATGAAGATACAAACAAGGTATTAGACTTTATTAACAATCTTCTTACTATAAAGAAATATGAGGGAATTGAAGATAGTCCAATCGAATATGTGACGAAATAGCAGAAGTAATCTAAGGCGTCCACTTGCCCAGCCGACCCGCCGCCCTGTTAGGAACCGTCGCTCTGGGCATCCTTCGGAACGTTGGTTTTTGAAAGAACACGAACAAGAAAGAACTAGATGTGGAAAGTATACAGAGAATAGCAGACAGCACGATTGCGAAAGTGTTGTCTGTTATTCTTTTTCTTAGTCATATTCAAAAACAACGGTTTTAAAGGGTTTCTCTCCATAACGAATCAGCCATGCAGAATAATAGAGATTGATTTCAAGGGTAGTAGGAGTGCCGTTAATCTTGTTGTGTTCTGTTTCGATTTTACGAATAGTCTCATCAATTCCCCAATATTTGTAAACAATAACAGTTAGCTCCGTGTCTCGTGTGCCTTGATTACTGAATGACATGCTGTTACGGACATGGTAATCGGGCAGACTGATGTAATAGCAGATTCCGGCAATTAGACAGAACAATAAAAATGTAGTTATGACTTTTATTTTCATGTGTATGCACCTCTCTTTCTTAAATCCCTAAGGGGATAACTATATAGTACCTCGCTGTATAGTGAATTACTACATAAAGATTTATTAAATATACTTTGTGTAGGGGTGATGTATATGAATTATGGACATTTAGAGTTAAGGATAGAAGAACTGTTGAAAGAACGGGATATCAGTAAGAATACCATTTGCAAAGAGTTGGATATTCCGAGGTCAAATTTTAACAGATATTGCAGAAATGAATTTCAAAGGCTGGATGCAAATTTGATTTGTAAGTTATGTGATTATTTTGATTGTGAAGTTGGCGAATTGATTTGTTATGTAAAAGAATAACGAGCTGTTGCTGTTATTGGCATGGAATGGATAAAAGGGTATGCGGAGGTGTGAAAGTCTCTCATACCTTTTTACTTGTGTATTTTATAAAATCGAATTATACTGTGAGTAGTGAAAGTTAAGCAAATAGAATTTGTAAATCTGGACAAATCCGATTTATTATATGAAAGGAAATTATATTATGAAAATTGATGTATGTTCAAAGAAAGAACAGGATTATATTATTGAAAGACTGGTGGAATATAATCTATCTCAGGTTGAGGCTAAACAGAAAGAAAATTTCATAGATTTAAGCAAGAAAATCGGTAAGGATGATAAGATTGTTGCTGGTATTGTAGCAAGGATGTATTGTTGGAATGTAGTTTATGTTGATACATTGTGGGTCGATTCTAGTTATAGAGGGAAAAAACTTGGTAGCTTACTTTTAGAAGAAGTTGAAAATGATGCTAAATCAAAAGGTGCTAAACTTATTCATCTTGATACATTTGATTTTCAAGCCAAAGAATTTTATGAGAAGCAAGGGTATATTGTATTTGGTATATTAGAAAATTGTCCAGAAAAGCATTATAGATATTATTTGAAAAAAGTCTTATAGTTCTTAAATCAAACTTTTGGTCAATATATAAAACTCGACAACTTCCAGTTTGTCAAAATTAAGTACATAATCTTGCTTGGCACAATGGCGGAAATTAGCCACAGGGAACACCTATGGCTAGTGTTTTTTAGCTAATCTATTGAATTTAATAAACTTTTAGAACAAACGGATATACAAGTTTTCCTTTCTGACCGTTTAGGTCGCTTGTTTATATTTGTCATTGGTTGGCTTTTGGTTGGGATTCTTAAATACCCCTTACAAAGCCCGTAAATACGTTGTTCGTTGACCGTAGAGGTCGCGTGTTCGAATCACGTCACTTCGATTTATTTGAAGATAAGTTTTTGGATAAGATAACGGTTAAGGCGTTGTTTTATCTGAAAACTTATTTTTGTTTTTATATAAAAATGATAAAAATTTTGTTGATTCCCTGTATAAACTCCTGTTTCATGGAAACACTCGCAATAGATAAGGTGGTGGCAAACATGAGAATCCCCAAACATATTGCGATTATACCGGACGGAAACAGAAGGTGGGCAGTGCAGCATAAATTGGAGAAGAAGGACGGGTATCAGAAGGGACTGGATCCCGGCGTGCAGGTTTTGAGAAAGGCGAAAGAATACGGGATTTCGGAAATTACTTACTATGGATTTACAACGGATAACTGTAAGAGGCTGACGGAGCAAAAGGAGGCTTTTAAAAAGGCGTGTGTTGATGCTTTGCGTCTGATTAAAGAAGAAGGGAATGTTTCGCTTCTCGTTTTGGGAAATGCGGAGTCTGAAAATTTTCCGAAAGAACTTATACAGTACACAACGAGGCAGGAAATCGGAAATCCGGAGATAAAAGTAAATTTTCTGGTAAATTACGGCTGGGATTGGGACTTATCCGGTATTGCTCATAGAAAAGACGCATATTCTAAAGAAATATCAAGGATAGACTTAGTCATTCGCTGGGGGAATATGAGAAGGTTGTCCGGAATGCTTCCGATACAGTCAGTGTATGCTGATTTTTATGTTGTGGAAGACTTATGGCCGGATTTTGATGAGAGAGATTTCGATGCGGCGATTAGTTGGTATGATAAACAGGATATTACATTGGGAGGCTAAAAAATCCAAAACAATCCGCTTAAGCAAAGCGGGTTGTTTTGGATTTCTTTAAATGGATAATTCCATAATCGCGCTTGGTGAGACAGATACGTCTTTGTGCGTTTCCTGAAAACCTAAATGTTTGAAACAGTCCATGGCGTTTCTGTTTTGTTTATCGCAAGTCAAAATGATTTTACTCAGTTTTCGCAACCGGCACAGTTCAACATAGTTTTTTAGCAGGGAGGAAAAGATTTTCAGGCCTCTAAAGTCTTCGTGAATGTGGATTGTATCAAGATGCAAAAGATTATCAGATTCGATGATTTTAGAAAATCCTGCGAAGGTATAATCATACGATAATAAAAAGTATTCAAAATCATTGGATATATCTTCACATATTGTTTCCGGCAAAAGAGGAGCGTCCAAAAGTTCTTCCGTCACCGCACAGAGAGAATAGACGAGTTCTTCATTTGTCACAGGGATAATTCGTAAATGGTTCATACATATTTCTCCTTAATAGTTTATAGAAAATTTCCTTGTTGTGTCCGCTGGGACAATGGTATTATTATAATAGGATAGGAAAAAAGAAACAAGAGGTTTCGACAAAATGGAGGCTTGATGATGAGTGCGTTTGTAGAATTGAGAGATGTGAAAAAGATATATAAAATGGGGGAAGTGGAAATTCAGGCTGTGGCAGGAATTGATTTTAAGATTAATAAAGGAGAGTTTGCGGTTGTTGTCGGGGCAAGTGGAGCGGGGAAAACGACAGTTTTGAACATTCTCGGTGGAATGGACACTGCAACGAGCGGGGAAGTTCTCGTGGACGGCAATGACATAACAAAGTACAATAGGAAAAAACTGACTGCATACAGAAGAGATGACATAGGGTTTGTTTTTCAGTTTTATAATCTTGTTCCAAACCTGACAGCGCTTGAAAATGTGGAACTGGCGTTACAGATTTGCAAAAATCCTCTTGATGCAGAGAGCGTTCTAAAAGAAGTAGGATTGGGCGAAAGATTGAATAACTTTCCGGCACAGTTATCAGGAGGAGAGCAGCAGAGGGTATCAATTGCAAGAGCATTGGCGAAAAATCCTAAACTGCTCTTATGTGACGAACCGACAGGAGCGCTGGACTACAATACGGGTAAGGCGATTTTGACTTTACTACAGGATACCTGTAGAAAAAAAGGCATGACGGTTATTTTGATTACCCATAACTCTGCGATAGCGCCGATGGCAGACAGAGTTATACATATAAAGAACGGAAAAGTTTCCAAGGTAGAAGAAAATAGAAATCCGGTTTCAATAGAAGAGATTGAGTGGTAGATATAGATGAAGAAAAAAGCGTTAAGAAAAGATTTTTATATGGAGATAAAACGGAGTTTAGGGCGTTTTTTATCAATTTTTTTCATTGTGGCTCTTGGAGTTTCTTTCTTTGCGGGAATACGGGCGGCAGAGCCGGATATGAGATTTTCTGCAGATGAATATTTTGATGAACACCATTTGGCAGATTTGAAAGTGATGAGTACGTTTGGACTTACGGAGGAAGATGCAGAAGCCATTAGACAGGTGGAGGGCGTGAAAAAAGCAGAGTATGGTTACAGTACGGACGCCATATGTCAATTGGAGGACAGTGAGAAGGTAGTACATGTTATGTCGGATCTTCCCACAATGAATCAGCCAGATGTGTTGGAAGGAAGAATGCCTAAGAAAGACAATGAATGTTTTATGGACATTGATTTTATGAAAATGGCAGGATATAAAGTGGGAGATACGGTGCAACTGGAATCGGGAACGGAAGAAGGGTTAGATAAAACGCTTAAACATTCATCTTACAGGATTGTGGGAGCCGGGAGCAGTCCGTGTTACATTTCCTTTGAAAGGGGAAGCAGCACGATTGGTACGGGAGAAGTCAGCGGATTTATTGTAGTAACTCCTGAGACATTTTTGACGGAGGTGTACACCGAAGGTCTGATAGAAGTGGAAGGTGCGAAACAGGAGACAGCATTTACCGGAGAATATGATTCCAAAGTAGAGAAAGTGTCAGAGAAAATCAAGGAAATAGAAGATGTTCAATGCCGGAGAAGACAACAAGAGATTGTATCGGAAGCACAGGATAAGATTTCAAAGTCAGAAACAGAGTTGAATAAGGCAGAACAGACGGCGAAAGAGGAATTGGATTCGGCGCAGAAGACAATATCTGACGGTGAAAAAAAACTGACTGAAGGGAAAAAGCAACTTTCCGATGGGCAAAAAGCAATTTCAGAAGCAAAAAGTAAACTTTCCGGGAAAGAGAAAGAACTTTTGCAGGCAAAGAAAGAGTATGAGACAGGGATAAGTCAATTACAACGGGGAAAGGAAACTTTAGAGGCGAAGGAAAAAGAGTTTCAGAAGCAATATGCGGAAGCGCAGAAGGGAATACAGACACTGCAGGGTACGATAAAGACACTGGAAAAAACACTTGCGGAGCAGAGGGTGCAGTACAATATCATTCAAAAACAAATAGAAAGTCTGAATCCGGATATTCCGGAAGAAAAGGCACAGATAGAGGAACTGAAAAAGAAGCAGGCTGTTATAGCAAATGCCATTCAGAAAATGGAAGGGCAGGTATCCGCATTAAAAGGACAGTTGCAGGAAATAGAGGCGAAAATTTCTGCAGGTCAGACAGCAATCAATCAGGCGAAAAAGGAAATTGCACACAATGAAGAGATGTTGAAAAAAGCCGGAAAGCAGATTGCTGATGGGGAAAAACAACTGCAGCAGGGGAAAACAGAACTGACTTCAAAAGAGAAGGAATTCAAAAAAGCAGAAGAGGCAATCAAAAAAAGTGAGAAAGATCTGGCTAAAGGAAAGGAAGAATATCTCGCGGCAAAAAAAGAGGCGGACGCAAAGATTTCCGATGGCGAAAAGAAAATCGCAGACGCGAAAAAAGAAATCGGAACGATTGGAAAGCCAAAATGGTATGTAAATAACAGGGAAGTATTTCCGGAATACAGCGGTTATGGAGACAATGCGGAGAGAATTAAGGCGATTGGTAAAGTATTTCCGCTTATCTTTTTCCTTGTGGCAACTTTAATCAGTCTGACAACGATGACCCGTATGGTTGAAGAGCAGCGAACACAGATAGGAACGATGAAAGCGCTGGGGTACAGCCGTCTTTCGATTGCGGGAAAATACATTAACTATGCGTTAATTGCCACAGTGGGAGGAAGTATCGCAGGTGTTCTGATCGGAGAAAAACTATATCCGTATGTGATTGTTTTTGCATATCAGATTATGTATGTACATATGCCGAATATCGTTATTCCGTATAATGTGAAATATGCCGTTATGGCAACGGTGGCAGCGGTTGCCTGTACAATGTTTGCGACGATACTTGCCTGTTATAAAGAAATGGCGGAGTACCCGGCAGTGCTTATGAGACCGCCGTCACCAAAGCAGGGAAAAAGAGTATTTTTAGAAAAAATTTCGTTTATCTGGAAACGACTTAGTTTTATATGGAAATCTACTATCCGTAATCTCATTCGCTACAAGAAAAGATTTTTCATGACCATATTTGGAATTGGCGGCTGTATGGCGCTTATCTTGGTTGGGTACGGACTGAAGGATTCCATTTTCAGTATCAGTGTCATTCAATATGGGGAGATACAGAAGTACAATCTACAGTCACTGTTAAATGAAGATGCCTCAGATGAAGAGAAAAAGGCGTTGGAAACTTATAAGGAAACGCAAAGTGAAATAAAGGATTCCTTACAGATTTACATGAAAAATATCAAAGTGGGAAAAGGAAGTACGGAAAAGGACGTATATATGTATGTTCCGTCAGATACAAAGGAATTTGATAAATTTGTGACCTTGAAAGACAGAAAGACAGATGAAGAATATAAACTTACGGAAACAGGCGCGGTTTTAACTGAAAAAATGGCAAAGACATTAGAAGTAAAAAAAGGTGATAAAGTCTATATCAAAGATGAGGACGGCAGGAAAAAAGAAGTTACTGTTACGGCGATATGTGAAAATTATATGGGGCATTACATTTATCTGACAAAAGGTATGTATGAAAAAATGTATGGAGAAAGTCCTTCATTTAACAGTGAACTTTACAAGTTAAAAAATGCAGCTGAGAAAACAACATTACAGATAGGTGAGGATATGCTGGAGACAAAAGCGGTAATGAATATGCAGTATACAGACAACCTCCAGACGCGAATTGACGATATGTTAAAAACTTTAAACAGTGTTATTGTTGTTCTCATTGTGGCGGCGGGAATGCTTGCGTTTGTTGTTCTGTATAATTTGAATAATATTAACATTACAGAGCGAAAGAGAGAACTTGCAACGATTAAAGTGCTTGGTTTCTATGACGGAGAAGTGGCGGCTTATGTTTACAGAGAAAATATTCTGCTGACTCTGATTGGCTCGATTGCGGGGTGTGGTATGGGATATTTACTGCATCGGTTTGTTATTGTGACCGTAGAAATTGATGATGTAATGTTTGGAAGAAATATAGACTTCGTAAGTTATGTGATTGCACTTTTATTCACATTCGGATTTTCAATTTTTGTAAACTGGGTAATGTATTACAAATTGAAGAAAATTAATATGGTGGAATCATTAAAAAGTGTGGAATAGAAAGTACAATTTAGAAAAACTTTATACTCTTTATAATTTTATTAGCACTCATTTAGAATGAGTGCTAATTTTCTATTGACATTTAAAAATAAGGGTATTAATATATCTGTTAGGCAATAAAAGAAAAAGGAGTTGTTATAAATGGGAGCAAAACACGGAAATCTTTCTATCAACAGTGAAAATATTTTCCCGATTATTAAAAAATGGATGTATTCTGACCACGATATTTTTGTTCGTGAGTTAATTTCAAACGGTTGTGATGCAATCACAAAATTGAAAAAACTGGATATGATGGGAGAATACTCTATTCCGGAAGACTATAAAGCGAAAATAGAGGTTGTTGTGAATCCGGAAGAGAAGACATTGAAATTCATTGATACCGGTATTGGTATGACAGCAGATGAAGTGGAAGAGTATATTACACAGATTGCTTTTTCAGGAGCAACAGAATTTCTTGAAAAATATAAAGACAAAACAACAGAAGATGATATGATAGGTCACTTCGGTTTAGGATTTTATTCTGCATTTATGGTTGCGGACGAAGTACATATTGACACACTTTCTTACAAAGAAGGTGCAACATCTGTACACTGGACTTGTGATGGCGGAACAGAATATGATATGGAAGAGGGAACAAAGGACACAGTAGGAACAGAAATCACTCTTTTCTTAAATGAAGATAGTGTAGCATTTTCTAATGAATACCGTGTAAGAGAAGTAATTGAAAAATATTGTTCCTTTATGCCGGTTGAAATTTTCTTATCTAAAGAAAATGCGGAACAGGAATATGAAACGATTTTAGAATCCGAACTTCGCGAAGACGATGTAGTTGTTGAACATATCCATGAAGAAGCGAAGATGGAAGAAAAAGAGAATGAAAACGGCGAAAAAGAGATGGTAGAAGTTTCTCCTGCTGTTGACAAGGTGAAAATCAACAAACGTCCGGTATCTTTAAGTGATACAACACCACTTTGGAGTAAACACCCAAATGAGTGTACAAAAGAAGAATATATTGATTTCTACAGAAAAGTCTTTATGGATTACAAAGAACCATTGTTTTGGATTCATTTAAACATGGACTATCCGTTTAATTTAAAAGGAATTTTATATTTCCCGAAAATTAATACAGAATATGAATCTATAGAAGGTACAATCAAACTGTACAACAATCAGGTATTTATCGCGGATAATATCAAGGAAGTTATTCCTGAATTTTTAATGTTATTGAAAGGTGTAATTGACTGTCCTGATTTACCGTTAAATGTATCAAGAAGTGCATTGCAGAATGACGGATTTGTCAATAAAATCGCAGACTATATTTCTAAAAAAGTGGCTGATAAGTTATCGGGAATGTGCAAGACAGACAGGGAATCCTATGAGAAATATTGGGACGACATCAGTCCGTTTATCAAATTTGGCTGCTTAAAAGACGAAAAATTCTGCGACAAAATGAGCGACTACATTCTGTTTAAGAACTTAGAACATAAATATATGACGTTGAAAGACCTTGTTCCGGAAACGGAAAAACAAGAAAATGCTGAGGAGAAGTCTGAAGAAAAGGAAAAAACAACAATTTATTATGTGACTGATGAGCAGCAGCAGAGCCAGTACATTAACATGTTCAAAAAAGAAGGAATGGACGCGGTGCTTCTCACACATAACATTGATTCTGCGTTTATTTCACAGTTGGAACAGAGAAATGAAAACGTAAAATTCCAGCGTATTGATGCGGACTTAACAGAAGGACTTAAGGAAGAAGTTTCAGAAGAAGATGCAAAAGTATTGGAAGAAAAGAAAGAGACATTGACGGAAGTCTTTAGAAAAGCGTTATCAAATGATAAATTGTCAGTAAAAGTGGAAAAACTGAAACATGAAAATGTAGCGGCGATGGTTACATTATCAGAAGAATCTAGACGTATGCAGGAAATGATGAGAATGTACAATATGTACGGTATGGATCCGTCTATGTTCGGAACAGACGTAACACTTGTGTTAAATGCGAACCACCCGTTAGTACAGTATGTATTGGAGAATAAAGACGGTGAACATACACAGATGTTCTGTCAGCAGTTGTATGATTTGGCGATGTTAAGCAACAAACCGTTGAATCCTGAAGAGATGACGGCGTTTATCAACAGAAGTAATGAGATTATGATGTTGTTGGCAAAATAATAGAATAAGTTGAATATTTAAAGGCGTTGAAAGAAATTCATGTGAATTATTTCAACGCCTTTTGCTATATCCCTACGAATTACTTTGGTTAATATTACTGAAAATGTAAAAAATAAGTCATAAAAATTGACATTAATCGACAAAAACAATATAATTAATAAAAAATATAACTTATGAGGAGGAAGTAGTATGGCAAAATTTTGTACGAAATGTGGAAGAAAATTAGAAGAGGGCGAAGTTTGTACTTGTCAGCAAGAGAATAATAATTATTCAGAACCTCAGAAAGTGGCAGCAAATGAGGTTGAACCACAGACAACCGAACCTCAGCCGGAAAGATGGGACGGAGGACAACAGACAGCAAATCAGACACAAAATGAAACAGTAAGTCAGACGAGCGAGAAGACAAAAGAAGCAGAATGGATTAGCCAGAAGAGTACAATTGTCGTGAATGAGACGAAAAATGTATTTGCTAAGATTATTCCGCTTCTGAAGCACCCTGTTACCGAGACAAAGAAAATTGCAGACGGAAAATCGAGTATACCGGGGATTGAATTTATAGCAATCAAAGCAGCGGTAGTTCTTATTTTTACAATTATTATGCTTGCAAAAATGGATTCGGCATTAGGCGGGTTTGTGGAGATACCAACAGTAACCATTATTATCATGGCAATTCTTTTGACACTTGGAGCAGATTGCCTTGAAGCGTTAATGTTAAAAGTATTTTCAGGTGTGCTGAATGGTGTGACGGAGCAGAGTGCAATGTTCTCGGTTGTAGGGACAAGAGCGCTATATGAAACATTGATTTATATTGTGGCAGGAATTGTATGTTTTATATCAGCCAATTTCGGAATTATTATTATAGCGTTGACATCAATTTTATTACCAATAGTTGAATTTGGAAGTTATCGTGTACTTGTACAGACAAGTGAGGACCGCAAAGTTTACGCATATTTTATTGCAAAAGTAATTATGGCGGTTATTTCTTACATTGTGATTTATCTGTGTGGAAAAGAAGTTTTATCAAGTATATTGGGAACTTTGATGGGTGGTTTATTAAACTTTTAGCATTTTTTAGAACGAGGAGTTGACATATGGGAGGAAAGAAAAAAATAGTTGCCATTTTGCTTGGCATCGTAGATGTACTACTCATAGTTGCACTTGTACTCACTTTTTTTATAGCGGGAAACGAGGGAAAATCAGTCAAAGCAAATTGGAACTCAGATTTTAAGCCAAATGCTTCAAGATATGAGGAAGTGGACGAGACAAAAGAATATAAAGCGGATAAACAGATTGCGTTTGATGGAAAGAAAATTACCGCTGCGGATAGTCCGACAGAGAAAAATGTTACGGAACCACAGTCGGAACTGGTATTTCCTGACAGTGATAAAACATTGCTTACAGATGAGATGATTAATGAGAAAGTGAATGATAAACAGACGCTGAGACTGGCAATCAATGAAATTTATGCCCGACATGGTTATCAGTTCACATCGGAAGAATACATAAATCATTTTAATCAGTTTGACTGGTATAAGAATATGACAAAAGAGCCGGATATGAATAAAGTTAGTGCAGGTTTTTCAGAAATTGAAAAGAAAAATGTGGAAAAATTGCAGGCATATTCAGATGCGAAAGGCTGGTCGTAGGGGGTGAAGAGATGTTTTGTCCAAATTGTGGAACGAAGTGCAATGATGATGATTTATTTTGTGGAGAGTGTGGTACTTCCTTGGCGGAGTATAGAGAGGAAGAGACTGACAGTGCAGCGGCGGTCAAAGAGGCAGATGAACAGTTTGAGAGAATTGTGGAGATGCCTGAAAAGAAACCGAAGGGTTCTAAAATCAACTTCCTTTTAATCGGAGAAATATTAGTTATGGTGGCAGTGCTGGTTGGTATCTATTTCTCATTAGATAAAAAATATTCGGCAGAGACAACGGCGCTGGAATACTGGAAAGCAAAATCCGACTGTGAGTGGAGCAAAGTATATGACTACTACTCTTTTGGAAATGAAAAAGAGTTAAGCAAGCAGATGTATGTAAACGCACATTCACAAGATAATGAGACGATAAAATATCAATCGGTTACAGCAAAAAAGAATGGAGGGCAGAAAGACTCCGATTCTGTTACTTGCGGAATAACTTATCGTGAGTCAGGAAGCGGAAAAGAGGAATACGAAACAGTTTCACTTGTAAAAGGTGAGAAGAAGTTTCTATTTTGGAATGAATGGAATGTTATTCCTACAGATGAAGTTGTAGATGACTGGAGTCTGACTGTTCCTGAAAATGCAACGGTGAAATTAAATGGCGAGGAAATAAAAGAGAGCAAGTCCTCCGGAAGAGAAGGTATGAAAAAAGTTACAGCCCCTAGTCTGTTTCAGGGACAGTATCAGTTGGAAGTATCAGAAGAGGGAATGGAACCATACCGGGATATCATACAGATAGATTCAAATACACTGGGTGAGCGTATTGAACTTGTTCCGAAGGAAGAAGAAAAAGAAAAACTGGCTGAACAGTTTGGAAAAGATTTGGAGAAGATTTTAACTGCAGCGGTTTCCAAAGAAGATTTCAGCAAAATGAAGGAAATATTCTCAGAAGAGGCTATGAAACGTTCTTTCGTTAAATCTTCTTATGAAGATCTCTACCGAATTATGGATACGGAGGGAGTAGTTATCCAGTCTTTTAATATAGCTGATGTCAAATTGACATTGAATAATTATTATGAAAACAAACTGACCTTTGATGTTTCGATGAAGATTAAAACAACTTATAAGCGTTTTTGGTCAGAACAGATGGAAACAGAAGAAAAAGAAAACAGTGGAACGGTGACTTATGTCAAGGAAGAAGATGGTTGGAAATTACAAAGTCTTCCAATATCATATTACGATCTAATCTATTAAAAAAAGGACACAAATTGTGTCCTTTTTTTAATAGATTATTTGAAATAAGCATCAATCCCGTTGGCAATTCCGGAGACCATGAGATTTTGTGTGCTTGTGTTTTGCATGTTCTTGTCTTCAGCCGGATTAGTCATAAATCCAAGTTCGATAATGGTGACGGGAATTTTACACCAGTTTATGCCGCTCATTGTATCGCTGGTAAGCACTCCCCTGTTTTTAAAACCGGTTGCATCACAGTAAGACGCGATAATGGACTCAGACAACTTTCGGGAAGCAACGGCGATGTCTTTTACATAACGGTTATTTTGGGAAGGAGCAATGGTAAGCGCACCGGATACGGAGCGATTGTTATCTCCATTTGCGTGTACACGAATGAAAATATCTGCACCGGAGCGGTTTGCAATTTCTGCCCGCTCAGCATTACTGATGTTGACCTCATTTTGCTCGCGGATCATAATGACCTCATATCCCCGATTCAACAACTCTTGTTTTAACAGAAGCGAAATATCTAATGTGAGTTGATATTCAGGAACCTTCGTTGATATTCCGGACGTGCCGCCGGCAACTTTGGCTTTCCTTTCGGAAGCGCCGGGGCCAATCGGCTCAAGTTCAGAGTTTCCTTTTTGCTGGTGTCCGGCGTCAATTGCGACGGTATATTGTTTTGGTTTCACAAAAGCGTCTGCCGACAATGTGATTTCCGGAGAAATATGCTTTGCAGGCTGCAAAAAGGAAGTTATTTCCGATGGCACCAGAGAAGAAGAGCAGCCCGTTAAAAGCAGACAGCTGCCGATTAATATAAAAAATTTTTTGACTTTTCTCATTTGTGTATCCTCCGTTTGACCGCTTACATTAATTCAAAACTGATTTCCTTTTGCACAAAAAATTTCTGTACCATTTTATCCCAAGCCTCCTCTAAAGACTTATCCAAAGTGAACAGATTCATGGAAGTTCCCGTAACACATCGGAGGGAATGTCCGTCATAAGAGATATTTAAGTATAATCCCTGCACATCTTGGGGAGTGAAAGACAGTCCCTGCTGTCTTAAAAGTTTTTCAATATTAGGTTCAGACAGTCCGAAGACAAATTTAAACCGAAGAGGAGTACGCTTTCCGCGGATAAGGGAAAAGCAATATTCTCTTAACTCCTTCCAAAGGGAATAATTGCGTTCGGGGATCATATCTTTGTCAAAAAAGTCTTTTTGTAAATATCCGTTTATTGAAAAAGTATTGAACGTAACTATCTCTCCCTCGATAAAAAGAAACGAATCAAAGGTATCGGAGAGAAGAAGTTTGGACATAAATTCCTTCACTTCTGAGATAGATAACAAAATCATAAAATTTTACCTCCGTTTGAGAAAATAAATACCGAGTCCAAGTGTGATAAATTCAGCCAAAGGTACGGCGGCCCATATGCCGGTCACTCCGAAGAAAAGTGGAAGAATATAGACAAACAGTACGCTCAATACACAACTTTTTATCAGGCAGAGAGAAAGAGAAAGCTGCGGTTTTACCGTAGATTGAAAATATCCCACAATAAACATATTAATTCCGATAACGAAGAATCCCGTAAAATAAATGCGGATTGCCGTTGAGGAAAGAGCCAGTATTTCGGCATTTGGATTTAAGAAAATATTTGTAAACATATTTGGCACAATCAGTCCGAGGATTGCAGGGACAGAGCAAATGATAAAAGCGGTTTTTAATCCCAGTTTTTTTACGGTGCGGATACGCTCGTCTAATCCTGCCCCGTGATTAATGGAAATAATCGGCTGAGAGGCCTGATTGATTCCGTTACACAGGCAGACAACAACAATAGAAGTGTTTGCGATAACGCCATACATGGTTACCCCGATGTCGCCGATATATTTCAAAATCTGTATGTTGAAGAAAAACATAACAATTCCCGCGGACATTTCTAAAATGAAACTGGTAAATCCGTTTTTGAAAATCTGTTTCACGAAGGAGAAAGAAAGTCCTTTTAAAGTAAAATGCAATCCGTTTCTTTTTGAGAAGAAATGGAAAAGCAAAATACAGGTTGTAATGATTGTCCCAATAACGCTTGCAATGGAGGCGCCTGCCATTTCCATATCAAATGTAAACACAAAAAGAATGTCTAAAAATACATTTGTAATACCGCCGGTTACTACGGCAATCATGGAAAGTTTAGGTGCGCCGTCATTTCTGACAAATGTCTGTAAAAATGTGGAGAAGGAGAAAAACCCAAGTCCCCAAATAACATATGGAGCATAGTCCATAATATATGGTAAAGTGATTTCTGTTGCACCGAGAAAACGTGCCATATCCTCCATAAAAATAAGGAAAATAATCATATAGATGATGCTGATAACAGCATTTAACAGTACGGCGGTAGAAAAATAACGGTTTCCTGTCTGATAATCACCTTTCCCTCTGGCGATAGACATTAACACGGAGCCGCCCACTCCAAATAACAATCCTGTTCCAAAGAAAACATTAAAAAGCGGTAATACAATATTTAAAGCAGCCATTGCGTCTGCGCCGATTCCCTTTCCGATAATAATTGTGTCTGCCAGCACATAAATAGACGTTACCATTGTTCCGCATATAGACGGGAAAAGGTAACGAAAAAAGATTTTGGAAACAGGTTCTTCCGTAAATGATTTGATATTCATAATCTGCTCCTTTTTAAATTTTACTATCCGTTATATTATAGCAGAAAGATTGACTTTTTGAAAGTAAAACAGTATCATAAACCTAACTGTTTATATGCTTGGGAGAATAAAAATGAAGGAAGAATTGATTCGTTTAAATAAATTTTTAAGTGAGGCAGGTGTCTGCTCAAGAAGGGAAGCGGACAGGCTGATAGAGGCGGGCAAAGTGTTCGTGGACGGCAGACGTGCGGAGACCGGAATGAGAGTTTCACCGGCGCAGGAAATAAAAGTCGGGAAAAAGGTCATTCATAAAGGGAATGAGATGGTATTGCTCGCGGTCAATAAGCCGGCAGGAATTGTCTGTACGGAAGAGAAGAAAGAGAAGCACAACATTATCCGTTTTTTAAATTATCCGACAAGAATAACTTATATCGGACGATTAGATAAGGATTCAGAAGGGCTTCTGCTTATGACGAATAACGGAGATATTATCAATAAGATGATGCGAGCCGGAAACAGACACGAAAAGGAATATAAGGTGACGGTGAATAAGCCGGTCACTCGGGAATTTATTGAAAAAATGGGGCAGGGAGTTCCGATTTTAGATACGGTGACAAGGCCGTGCAAAGTAAAAGCGATTGGAAAATACAAATTTAACATTGTACTGACACAGGGATTAAACCGTCAGATTCGCAGAATGTGTGAATATTTTGGATATAAGGTGACAAGACTGGAAAGAGTGCGTGTAATGAATATCCAACTGGGCAGTTTAAAACCGGGAGAATATAGAGAGGTGACAGACGATGAAATCAGGGAACTTTATGAACTGATTAAAGATTCATCAAATGAAACCGTTATAGAATAGAAATAGGAGTAAAGTATGATAGATAAGAAAAAACGTATGCAGGAACTGATCGCATTGCTGAATGAGGCGGGAAAGGCTTATTATCAGGGTGCGACAGAGATTATGAGCAATTTTCAATATGATAAGTTATATGATGAGTTGGCAGAATTAGAGAAAGAATTAAATGTCACCCTGTCGAACAGCCCTACGGTAAATGTAGGATATGAGGTGTTAAGCGAACTGCCAAAAGAACGGCACGAAAAACCGATGCTTTCCCTTGATAAGACAAAAGAAGTAAGCAGTCTGAAAGAATTTTTGGGAAATCAGAAAGCGGTTATTTCATGGAAACTGGACGGACTTACCATTGTGCTGACATACCGTGACGGAGAACTTCAAAAGGCGGTAACACGAGGCAATGGAGAAGTGGGGGAAGTCATAACAAACAATGCGAAAGTGTTTAAAAATATTCCGTTGCATATTTCTTATAAAGGAGAACTGGTGCTTCGGGGCGAGGCGGTTATCGGCTATAAAGATTTTGAGAGAATTAACGAAGAAATTGAGGACGCAGATGCCAAATACAAAAATCCCCGAAACTTATGCAGCGGCTCCGTGAGACAGTTAAATAATGAAATTACCGCAAAGAGAAATGTAAGATTCTTTGCTTTTTCTCTTGTAAAAGCAGAAGGCGTAGATTTTAAAAATTCAAGAAATGAGCAGATGAGATGGCTTTCGCAGCAGGGGTTTGATGTAGTTGAGCATGAGGAAGTGACAAGCGCGGATATAGAAGAAAAGGTGGAAATGTTTGCGCATAAAATAGAGAAAAATGATTTTCCGTCAGACGGACTTGTGCTTGTCTATGACGATATTGCGTATGGACAGTCGCTTGGAACGACGGCGAAATTCCCAAGAGATTCCTTTGCGTTTAAATGGGCAGACGAAATTCGAGAGACAACTTTACGTGAAATTGAGTGGAGTCCGTCAAGGACCGGACTCATTAATCCGGTTGCCATATTTGATTCAGTGGAGTTGGAAGGAACAACGGTGAGCCGTGCAAGTGTCCATAATATAAGTATTATGGAAGAACTGGAACTTGGCATTGGCGATACGATACAGGTATATAAAGCGAATATGATTATCCCTCAGATTGCCGAGAATCTCACAAGAAGCGGAGTGCAAGATATTCCCGACGTCTGTCCGGTGTGCAGGGAGAAGACAGAAATCAGGAAAGTGAATAACGCAAAGGCGCTTTATTGTACAAATCCTGAGTGTCAGGCAAAACGGATAAAATCTTTTGCGCTTTTTGCGAGCAGAGATGCGCTGAATATCGATGGAATGTCGGAGGCAACTTTAGAAAAATTTATTCTGGAAGGATTTATAAAAGAGTATGCGGATATTTTCCATATGGACAGATATGAAGAAAAAATAAAGTCTATGGAAGGATTCGGAGAAAAGTCGTATAATAAACTGCAGGCAAGCGTTGAAAAGGCAAGAACGACAACTTTGCCGAAAGTGATTTACAGTCTGGGAATTGCCAATATCGGTTTGGCAAATGCGAAGATGATTTGTAAAGAATTTCAAAATAATGCAGATGAAATTATGAATGCCACGCCGGAAAGACTAAATCAGATTGACGGTGTGGGAGAAGTGATTGCCGGAACATTTGTAGAATACTTTTCTGTAGAGAAACACAGAAAAGAGTTTCAAAATCTTCTCAGGGAACTTACGATTCCGAAGGAGAGCGCGGAGGAAGGAAAACAGATTTTTGACGGAATCCAATTTGTTATTACCGGAAGCGTAAATCATTTTGCAAATCGTAATGAGGTAAAGGAAGTTATTGAGAGTAAAGGTGGAAAAGTGACGGGAAACGTTACTTCTAAGACAAATTATTTAATCAACAACGATACAGCATCAACTTCTTCTAAAAATAAAAAGGCGAGGGAACTGGGAATACCGATTATTTCAGAGGAAGAATTTTTGGAAATGTTAAGAAAGGGATAATATGTTAGAGAACGAGAATAATGTAAAAGATACTGAATTACAGGAAACAAATGATAAACAAGAAGAATATGAAAAATTCTGTTTTATGTGCAGACGTCCGGAGAGTGTAGCGGGGAAAATGATAGAATTGCCTAACCATATCCATGTATGCTCAGACTGTATGCAGAAAAGTTTTGATGCGATGAATAATGGACAGATTGACTACAGCAAATTAATGAACATACCGGGGATACAGGTAATGAATGTGGAAGATTTGGAAAACATGATGCCAAAACAGCAGAAAGTAAAAAAGAAAAAGCCAAAAGAAGAGGCGAAACCTGCGTTGGACATTAAAAATATTCCGGCACCTCACAAGATTAAGGCGAGTCTGGATGAGTACATTGTAGGGCAGGAACATGCAAAAAAGGCAATGGCGGTTGCAGTCTATAATCATTATAAGCGAGTTGCCACAAATACGATGGACGATATTGAGATTGAAAAATCTAATATGTTGATGATTGGGCCTACAGGCTGCGGAAAAACATATCTTGTGAAAACACTGGCACGCCTTTTAGATGTTCCGTTAGCCATTACCGATGCCACTTCCCTCACGGAGGCGGGATATATCGGTGATGATATTGAGAGTGTTGTTTCCAAGTTGCTGGCGGCAGCAGATAATGATGTGGAAAAAGCGGAACAGGGAATTATTTTCATTGATGAAATTGATAAAATCGCAAAGAAGAAAAATACAAACCAGAGAGATGTAAGCGGTGAATCCGTACAGCAGGGAATGTTGAAACTGTTAGAGGGCAGTGACGTGGAAGTACCTGTAGGAGCAAACAGCAAAAATGCGATGGTTCCGTTGACTACTGTAAATACAAAAAATATTTTATTTATCTGTGGAGGGGCATTCCCGGACTTAGAGGAAATCATTAAAGAGCGTCTGAACAAGCAGGCGTCTGTAGGTTTTATGGCGGATTTGAAAGACAAGTATAATAATGATAAAAATCTGTTAGAGAAAGTGGAAGTGGAAGACCTTAGAAACTTTGGAATGATTCCTGAATTTATCGGACGCCTTCCGGTTATCTTTACTTTACAGGGATTAGATAGAGATAAATTGGTTAAAATTTTAAAAGAGCCTAAAAATGCAATTTTAAAACAATATCAGAAATTACTCGCACTGGACGAGGTGAAATTGGAATTTGATGAGGAGGCATTAGGTGCAATCGCAGAAAAAGCGATGAAGAAAGATACGGGTGCGAGAGCGCTTCGCGCAATTATTGAAGAATTTATGTTGGACATTATGTACGAGATTCCAAAAGACGATAATATTGGACAGGTAACTATTACAAAAGCATACATAGAGGGAACAGGAGGTCCGGTAATTACTCTTCGCGGACAGGCCGCCATCGAACAAAAGTTATAAAAAAACAATTAAATAATTAAAAAAATTGTAAAAAATGACGGTTGCAAAACCTCTCCAATGGGTGTAATCTGAATAAGATTTTGAAGAGAAGAGAAAAGACAAGGAGATGTAAGACATGGAAGAGTATCGTTATTTGTTGGACGTTGCAATTATTCTGTTAAGTACGAAAGTGCTTGGACTTGCAACGAGAAGAGTACAAATGCCACAGGTTGTAGGAGCGCTATTGGCGGGACTTGTATTAGGGCCGGCAATGCTTGGCATATTAACGGAAACTAGTTTTATCCATGAAATTGCAGAAATCGGCGTTATCGTTTTGATGTTCTGCGCAGGTATGGAGACAGATATTAAGGAATTAAAAGAGAGTGGAAAAGCATCATTTGTAATCGCGCTTTGCGGTGTTATCGTTCCCCTGATTGGCGGATTTGCAATAGCATATTTCTTCAATAAACCGGAATTGATTTCTTCAGATGCAAGTTGCAATATCTTTTTACAGAATATTTTCATTGGAATTATTTTGACAGCTACATCGGTAAGTATTACGGTAGAAACATTAAAAGAACTTGGAAAATTAAAAACACGTTCAGGAAATGCGATTTTAGGAGCGGCAATTATTGATGATATTTTAGGAATTATTGCCCTTACAATTGTAACAAGTATGGCGGATTCATCGGTAAGTATTGCAGTCGTATTATTGAAAATTGCAGGATTTTTTGTGTTTGCGGGTATTATCGGCGTTCTGTTTTACAAATTATTTAAAAAATGGAGTGAGACTTCAAATAAACCACTTAGAAGACATGCAATCATTGCCTTCGTATTCTGCTTATTAATGGCATTTATTGCGGAAGTCGGATTCGGAGTTGCGGATATTACGGGAGCGTTTATTGCAGGTTTAATTATTTCAAATACTTCACGTTCGGCTTTTGTGGCATCAAAGTTTGATACATTATCTTATATGTTATTGTCACCAATCTTTTTCGCCAGCATCGGATTAAAAGTAGTATTACCTAAGATGTCGGTTGCCGTTGTTGTGTTCTCAGTCTTATTATGTATCATAGCTATCTTAACAAAGATTGTCGGCTGTGGTCTGGGAGCAAAAATTTGCGGTTATGAAAACTATCAGTGTAAGAGAATTGGTGTGGGTATGATTTCCCGTGGTGAGGTGGCATTGATTGTAGCAAGCAAGGGAGAAGCGTTAGGACTTTTGGGTTCTAACTTCTTAGGACCGGTTATTATCGTTGTCGTTATCACAACAATTATTACACCGATTTTATTAAAATTTGTATTCAAATCATCACCGGCAAATGCACAACCGTCAGATTATGCGGGAAGCAACAAGTTTGCGGAATATGATGACAGTGTTCGTGGAATGCGTGAAGAAAAATAAACTTGTAAATAAGGTAAAAAATAGGTGAAAATCTATCGGGTGAGATAGATTTTCACCTATTTTTTTGAGTATGTTCAAACTCCAAGTGATGACAATAAAAATTTTCATATCTTCTATTACCTTTTCATACATTGAAAATAAAAAGGAATAATATGTTAGAAGACGCAGCGTTATGTAAAGAACAGATTTTATCAGAAGATTTCAGGGATTTTATTTATGAGAGGGAGAACCCCTATTTTCTGGAGCAGATTTCAACGAGCCGGGTATGTGAACAGGAGATAGGATTTTATTATCGCGCTATTTATATAAATAAAATTTTTGGAGATCCTGTGAATCTGGAGAGATTTAGTTATGGGAGTATTCCGAAGTGCTATACTTTATTGGGGACGGAAACGTTAAATCAAGCGGGAATTACTCAGGTGCAAAATTATCCTACATTAAGGCTGAAAGGCGAAGGAGTGATGATTGGGATTATTGACACGGGTATTGATTATGAAAATCCTCTGTTTAGAAATGCGGACGGAACGACACGGATTGCAGGGATATGGGATCAGACAATACAGACGGGAAGAGAACCGGAAGGATTTTTATATGGAAGTGAATATGTCAGAGAGGAGATTGATGAGGCGCTGCGAAGCGATAATCCAAAGGAAATCGTTCCGACAACAGACACGGACGGGCATGGGACGTTTGTTGCGAGTATAGCGGGCGGGGGAGAAAATGTGGAGGAAGATTTTCTCGGGGCGGCGCCAAGAGCAACCTTTGGCATCGTAAAATTAAAAGAGGCAAAAAATTATTTAAAACAATTTTATTTTATTAATGAAGATGCAAAATGTTATCAGGAAAACGACATTATGCTTGGCATGCGGTATCTGGAAATACTGGCAGACAGAAATCAGATGCCGCTTATCTTTTGTATACCTCTCGGGACAAATTTAGGAGACCATAATGGAACGTCTCCTCTTGGAAATTTACTTTCTTATTATTCTAATGAGCATAATATGGCAGTTGTTTTGGGCGGCGGAAATGAGGCAAATCAAAGGCATCACTATTACGGGAAACTGGAGGAGAGAAGAGATAAAGATTCAGTTGAAATTCGTGTGGAAAGGGGAGGAGAGGGATTTACTCTGGAAATGTGGACGGATATTCCTAACATTTTTATGGTGTCTATCATTTCTCCGGCGGGAGAAAAAATTCCGTTTCCTACAGTGAAACAAAGTGAGAGTACTTTTGTACACAGTTTTGTATTTGAGAGGACGACGGTGTATGTAGATTATCGCTTGCTTGTGGAAAGGACAAATTCAGAATTGGCATTTATCCGGTTTGAAAATGCGGTAGAAGGAATTTGGAGAATAGAAGTGGAAGCGATACAGGTTGCAGATGGAATTTTTCACATGTGGCTGCCTGTGACGGAGTTTTTAAAAGGAGAGGTTTATTTTTTACTTTCTAACCCGGACTGGACAATTACGGAACCGGGGTGTGTATGGACTGTGATGACAGCGGCAAACTATAATGGCAATAATAATAGTATTGCCATTGATTCGGGAAGAGGGTATACTAGAAATGGAACTTTAAAGCCGGATTTTGCAGCGCCCGGAGTGAATGTGACGGGAGTTACAAATCGGAATCAGTTCGCAGAAAGAAGCGGTTCCAGTATTTCGGCTGCAATCACAGCGGGAGCATCTGCCCTGTTAATGGAATGGCTCTACTATCAGATTGGCAGAAGGAATGTGGATACAGTACAAATTAAAAATCTGCTGATTTTGGGAACGAATCGTATAGACTCGGAAGAATATCCGAACAGATTGTGGGGATATGGAACTTTAGATTTATACAAAACGTTTGATGAATTAAAGTCGTTTTAAGAAAGGGGAAACGGGAAGATGAAAGATTTATGGGAAGATATTGTGGATAGAATTAGTGAAACAGCGGAGACTGTGGGGAAAAGAGCAGGAGAAGTTGTGGAAACACAGAAGATTAAAGGAAAAATCCGCAATTTAGAGAGAAGCAACAGAAGAGACTTTAGAGACTTGGGGCGCATCGTTTATGAACGTTACCAAAAAGGAGAGGTACAGGACGAAGATTTTTTGGAGTTATGCGAAAACATTGCCGAAAGAGAGCAGGAAATCAAAGTCTGTGAATATGAGATGAAAGATATTTTTGAGGATTAATTATGCTGATTATTTGTTGTTTGTCGATTGTCGGAATAGCGATTCTCGACTTATGGATAAAAAGCCGGGTAGAAAAAAAGATTAAGCGGGGAGAAGAGATTCCTGTCTGCAGAGGGAAGATTCTGTTGCGTCACGTACATAATGAGGGAATGGCGTTAAATATGCTGGACAGATACCCAAAAGCAGTCAAATGGATTTCAATTGTGATGACGGGAATAGTGGCTGTCTATGCTCTGTGTCTGTTTGGAAAACATAAAAACGGATTGGAAAAAATCAGTTTAAGTTTTCTGATTGGCGGTGCGGTCAGCAACCTGTATGACAGAATAAAAAGAAAATATGTTGTAGATTATATTGGATTTAAAACAAAATGGAAAAAACTGACGGACATCACGTTTAATATAGGTGATTTCAGTATTTTTGCGGGAGCAATCGGATTTATTCTGTCCGGTTTTAAGAAGTAGATGAGGAGATGCGGTTGCATCTCCTTTAAATATGAAAGAATTCTTTGATTTGATTCAAAATAATGTGCATTAATCTTGTGCGCGCCTCTATGCTTGCCCATGCAATGTGCGGTGTAATTAGCAGTTTTCGACTATCCTCTATCTGCAGCAAAGGATTTTCGGCCTCCATCGGTTCTGTACAAAGGACGTCCAGGCCGGCAGCGGCAATCAACTGATTTTCCAATGCGTACGCTAAATCACTTTCCACAACAATTGCTCCCCGGCCGAGATTGAGAAAAATGGCGGAAGATTTCATTTTGGCAAAAGCCGACTTATTCATTAAATTTTTCGTTTTATCAGTGAGAGGTGCGTGTACGGACAAAATATCAGATTGAGTCAGAACGGTATCAAAATCTACCTGATGATATCCCTTCTGTGCGGGGCTTCCTGAAGGGGAGTAATAAATTACATTTGCGCCAAAACATTCTGCGATTTGTGCGACACGCCGTCCGATATTTCCAAGACCGATAATACCCCACGTTTTTCCTTCGATTTCCGAAAATTTTTCTTCAAAATGCGTAAAAATCCTATCGTTTACATAATGGCCGCCTTTTACATAGCCATCATAATAATTCAATTTTTCTAAAAGATAAAACAGCATGGCAAAAGTGTGCTGTGCAACTGAATTCGTAGAATATCCGGCTACATTACGCCATGCGATATGATTTTTTTCAAGATACTCTTTATCTAAATTATCTGTACCGGTTGCAGTGACACAGACAAGTTTTAAATGTTTTGCAGTGTGAATTGTAGAGTGATTAATGGCAACTTTGTTTAAAATAAGGACATCGGCATCTTTTACTCTGTCGGGAATCTGCTCCGGAGTGGAAAAATCATATTTTACGATTTCTCCTAATTTTTCAAAGGAGGACAGATTTATATCATCTCCAATTGTTTTTGCATCTAAAAATACTATTTTCATTCTTTTAATCCTTTCTGATTTGTTATAAAATAATTTTAGCGTTGAAAATAAAAAAAGTCTATATAAAGATAATGGAGATGATGAGATGATACAGGATATATATCCACATATTTATAGGAATGAATATAAACCGAAAGCCCCACAAAAAGAAAGTTTTCTCTTGATTTATAAGGGGCGTGAGGCGCTGTTAAAGGAGAGTGAGGAAATTTGCTTTCCGACCTTTGGGGAAATGGAATTGTATGATTCTGCTCTGTGTGAAAAATGCACATATTTATTTTCTGTCGATAATCAGTCTTTTTATCTGGCAGAAGATTTCTACGGGGACATAGAAGGATATTGTTGGAAAGATGCGGAAATGTTTCGCAGATTGAAGCCGCAGCATCTTGCGTTTGCCGGAATTACGGGCTGCCAGTTACACCGCTGGTATCAGTCTCACAAATTTTGTGGAAGATGCGGAAGGAAAATGGTAAAAGATGACAGGGAGAGAATGTTAAAATGTGAACACTGCGGCCAAATGGAATATCCGAAAATTTCCCCGGCAGTTATCGTAGGTGTCACAGACGGAAACAGACTTTTGATGTCAAAATACGCGGGAAGGGAATATAAAAAATATGCCCTGATAGCGGGATATGCGGAAATAGGAGAAACAATAGAAGAAACGGTTAAACGTGAGGTTATGGAAGAGGTAGGACTGAAAGTAAAAAATATAAGATTTTACAAAAGCCAGCCATGGTCTTTTACGGATACGCTTCTTTTAGGTTTTTTTGCGGACTTGGACGGAGAGGATAAGATTACGCTGGACAAAGAAGAGTTGGCGCTGGCAGAGTGGTTTGAACGTGAAGATATTCCGATAACGGAAAGAAATATCAGCCTTACAAATGAAATGATTTTATATTTTAAGGAAAAGAAAAATATTGACATTTAATTAAAGGAAGAATATACTATAATAGTAAAAGAGCGATTGCGAATTATAATATTATAATTTGCTTTGCTCTTTTTTAGGTTTAGCAAGAAGTAAATGTAAAATAGGAAAGGAAGAGAGTATGGAGAAAAACAGAAGAAAAGAGTTTGCTATTGATATTTTGGTAGATATTGTCGGAAACCTGTTAATTGCCATTGGAGTATATAATTTTGCGGCAAATTCAGGATTTCCTGTAGCGGGAATTTCAGGAATTGCCATGATTTTTTATCATTTATTTGGGTTGCCAATCGGTACGATGACAATCATATTAAATATCCCGATTGTTATTATGTGTTACAAATTATTGGGAAAAGGATTTTTGTTAAGATCCATTAAAACAATGATTATTGCATGGCCGCTTATGGACTATGTTGCACCGATGCTGCCGGTATACTCGGGAGACAGAATGTTATCTGCCATCTGCGTAGGAGTATTTTCAGGTTTAGGTTATGCCATGATTTATATGAGAAATACATCTACAGGGGGAGCAGACTTTATTATCATGTCAGTTCGTGCTTTGAGACCACATTTATCCATTGGAAAAATTACATTTATTACAGACGTAATTATTGTAGGACTTGGAGGACTTCTTTTTGGAGACGTGGACAGTATTATTTACGGTCTGATTTTAACTTATATCCTTTCCGTTGTTGTAGATAAAGTAATGTACGGTATTGATGCTGGAAAAATGACATTGGTTGTCACAGACCACGGACATGAAGTTGCAAAACGAATTGATGAACTGACACAGAGAGGTTCAACATTTCTGCGCGGCGTAGGAAGTTATTCGGGAGAAGAGAAATTAGTTGTTATGTGTGCCTGCAGTAATAAGGAAATGCATATGGTACAAAAAGCGGTTAAAGAAGTGGACGAAGAAGCTTTCTTAATTACAATGGAATCAAATGAAGTGAGGGGGGAAGGGTTTAAACCTCACTAAATATATAGACACACTTAAGGTGAAAAGATTGCGCAATTGTGCAATCTTTTTGTATTTCTAAAGAAAACTTAATACTGTTTACATTTGGCCGGAAGCCATTATATAATACAGAAAAAGAGAGCGGTAAAAAAGTGAGACACACAAATATAAACAGAAAGGTGGAAAGCGTGGGAGAATACATTGTGTGTAAGTGTAACTGGTTATGGATATGAAAAAAGGGAGGAAAATTGAATGAAAAGAAAACAGAAAACACTACTGTCATTTTTAATGATTATGGCAATGCTGCTTGTTAATGCTCCGCAGGTGCAGGCAGAAAATAATAATCCATATGCAAACTGGGATACTATCAAGGTTTTTGAAACAACGGACGTTCATGGATATATTACTGATGTTTCTACATATAAGGAAGAAACTTTCCAGTACAGGCTTGCATATATTGCCAAACTTGTGAACGATGCACGCGCAAACAGTGAATACGAAGGAGTACTTTTGCTGGACGGCGGAGATATTTATCAAAGTACGCCGCATTCAAATTTAACTTTTGGAGCGCCTATGCGTGCTGCCTATGACAAAATGAAATACGATGCTGTTGCTCTTGGAAATCATGAGTTTGATTGGGACGTGAAAAAGTATGTAGCAGATGAAAAAGGAACAATGGCTCCGTACGAAATTGGAAATTATAAAGGAGATTCGGATATTCCTGTTTTGGCAAACAATCTATATTATAAAGAAAATGGTCAGAGAGTTCCTTTTACACAGGACTATACTGTAGTGAAAAAAGGAAAATATGATATAGCGATTGTCGGATATGTGGAAGATTACTCAAACGATATAAAGGCTTCACAGATAGCGCCATATAAAATTGACGGAGACTTAAATAAACTTAGTGAAAGAACAAAAGAAGTAAAAGAAAAAACAAAAGCAGATGTAGTAATGGTTTTGGCACATGGCGAGCCGGGACCGATTGCGGAGGCGATGAATCCGGACGTGGTGGACTTGGTTTTGGGCGGACACTCACATGAAAAAAATGTGGGAACGGCAAAAAATGGAATTGACTATATTCAGGGGAATTCAAAAGCATACGGCTACGCAACTGCGGAAGTAAAAATCAATCCGGAGAACAATGATGTTGAAGTGATAGATCCGACATATGTGGATACAACTGCGAAAGAAAATTTGCAGAATCTGTATTATCAGAATGGGAATAATCCACATTTGGATAAAGAAATCACAAAAATCAGTCAGGCGGCATGGGACGAGGTAAAAGATGAAATGTATGAAGTTCTCTGCACGGTAGATAAAAATATTACAAAAACACCTATTCAGGAGGGAACGACAACTTCCATAGCGGGAAACTGGCTGGCAGGATTGATGTTGGACGCAACAAAAGAACAAAATACAGTTGCGGCATTTACAAACAGCGGGGGAATACGCTCGGATATTTTGTTGGAAGAAGGGGCGTCAACACGAAACGTTACCGTGGCAGACATTTATACAATCACACCGTTTGGAAACAGACTTTATACATATGAAATAACAGGAAAACAGATGGCACAACAGCTGGAGAACGCTTTGCTTGGAACAAAGGACAGTTCTAATTTTGGCGACCAATTTTCGGGAATTACTGCCACTTACGAAAAAGTGAACGGCAAAGTGAAAGTAACTTCCATAACAACAGACCGGGGAGAACCGATTTCCATTTATGACACAGAGAAAAAATATCCTGTTTGTGTCAATGAATATTGTGCGACGCTGGAAGGTTCTGTGTTTAAAGAATTGAAACCGATTGTTTCTCCAGATGATGCTCCTATAGATAATTTGAGTGCAATTCAGGCTCTGCGCGACAGAAGAGAGGCACAGGGACTGAAAATGGAGTTGGACACAAAGGTAAGAGCGATAGAGCAGCCGGCGGGAACATATCTTGCAGAAGAGATTACACGTTTAGAAAAAGATGCACAGGCATATAGAGTAGAAACGGCAAAATCTTCAGATACGGAAAAAATCCGGTTGTTAGATGAAAAAGGCAAAGAATTATTGTCAAATCCTGATATAAGCGAAGAACAGAAAAATCAGGTAAACAAGGTATTAGAGCATACGAAAGCGCTCTTAGAAAGAATTTCTACGGCGCAACAGGCGTTACAGACTGAAAATATTAAAAAAGCAGACAAAATCAATACGGATAATGTAAAAGTAACAGACAAAACTGTGCTGGAAAATGCGAAAAGGGACTTAGAGACAGCGGAAAAATTATATAAACAAAACTATACGGAAGAGGAACTGGCCCAATTAAAGACAAAATTGCAGCAGGTTCAGAAGAACTTAGATGCAATCAAGAAGATGCAAAATACCCATGCACCTGAAAATAATGGGGGAGGGGCAGCAAATCCAAAGACAGCCGACGCAACACAGGTGACAATCTGGCTTATTATGATGATGGCTGCAACGGGAAGTTTGACAGCATTAAGATATAAAAAGAAAAATTAGTGTATAGCAGGATAGTATGAAACAAGAAAGAGTCGACAGGGCTCTTTCTTGTTTGTAGGAATGATTGCAGAACCTTTTTATCATTATAGTGTATGCCGCGAGGGGGCGATTTTGGGCGTAAGTAATTATGGTGTTATGGGCGAAAGGAAATAATAAGATTTAGAGAATGTAATTTTCGTAAAAAAATTGCAGAAAAATGAAAAAAGATGTTGACAGAAGAGATATTCGATGATATTATAGACAAGCACTCGAGAGACGGGTAGACAAGTCAAAAACAAAATTCAAAAAAATGAAAAAAGTTGTTGACAAAGAAGAATGGATATGATATTCTAATATGGCTGTCGCAAGAGAGCGGCCGGTAAGTTCAAGAACAAGTTCTTTCACTTACGGTTGATTTGACAATGCACTGTGTGCATTACGGAAAGACAAAACAGCAGATAAGCAAATAAATTTGCAACCTGATTTTGTTTTCCTGACGTACTTCGTACGCTGTCAAATTTATATAGAACATTGATAATTAAACAATAGACAACGAACCTGAAAATTTCTAAGAGAAATTTAAAGAACGTATCAGAGGAATCTGATAAACCAAACAGTAAAAGGGATAGAATTGCTAGTAGTGATTCTTGAACGGGAAAACACTTTTAACGAGAGTTTGATCCTGGCTCAGGATGAACGCTGGCGGCGTGCT
>ERZ773217.711-NODE-711-length-31154-cov-6.132609_pt1 | contig 31154 bp, 35 predicted proteins | sample MGYA00580995_ERZ773217 | MGnify/ENA primary metagenome ERZ773217 (study PRJEB29015, sample SAMEA2737772) | human gut metagenome | biome: human gut; feature: human-associated habitat; material: faeces | place: China | collected 2012 ...
CGTACGGTTCTTAGGGGAGGGATGGGCAGCAATGTCCATCTCTTACCCGACCAGACGGTGGAGAATAAGCAGAAATTCATCAGCCAGATCATGACCGGACGGAGTGCGCTTAGGAGCTGTGAGGATGTGGATGAGGTGGTGCTTCAGTATGCCGAGTTCAAGGCTCTTGCTGTATCGGATCCTAAGATTAAGAGGAAAATGGAGGTGGATAATGAGGTCTACCGCCTGCAGACACTGAAATCTGCTTGGAAAAGCGAGCATACGGACTTGCAGAACAAGATTACGGTCTATTATCTGCAGGAAATTAAGAAATGTACAGAAAGGATAGAACATAGAAAAGCCGATGCAGAGCTGTATCAGAAAGAGAAGTCGCAGGAGTTTTCTATTACCTTAAATCACAGGCTGTTTGATGAACGGACAAAGGCGAGTGAATATCTGAAGATGCAGATGGCAAATCTGGGGCATGAGGCAGGAGACACTATATCAGCCGGATCCTATGCCGGTTTACAGGTATTGTTAAAAAGAGGGGCATATCAGAATGTGCTTCTCTGCCTAAGAGGGCAGGGAAGCTATCAGGTGGAAGCAGGTGAATCGGCTTTGGGAAATATTACAAGGCTTGAGAACCTTGCAGAGAAGATACCGCTGTATTTGGAAGATGCTGAAAGGCAGCTGGCATCGTTAACGGAGCAGTTTGAAGCGGCGAAAGTGCAGGCAGAGAAGCCTTTTTCTGAGGAAGGAAAGCTGTCGGAGCTTTTGAAAGAACAGGTATCCCTTAATCTGGAACTGGAGTTTGCAGATGCAGGAGAGGAAGGGATAGAAAAAGCGGGCAGTAGCCATGGAAACAGTATCTACCGGAAATTGCACAAGCTGGCACCGGAGTTATTTGAGGGTACATATACTTACATGAAATTCAAACGGGACGGCTTTGATGACCTTGTGCTTGAAACTATCGGAGGGAATGAGTACAGTATTGCCCACTATTATACGCAGAATGGGGACAGGATGCGTGATCCGGAGATTACGTTCATGCTGGATGATAAGCAGCATTGTATCTATGCCTTATCTTACACGCAGGATAACATGGGCATCTATTACGAGACCTGTGACAGGACCGAAGAACAGGCAGAGGATCTGATGGGATTTTTCAACCAATGGATGACGAACATAAACGAGCAGGGATTTACCTTATATAAGGCATACGGAGAAGATGTGGAATACACGAAAGAGGAGGAACATACGGAAGAACCGGAAAGTGAGGAATGTTGCGTATGAACCAGAAGTATTTAGCGGCCTGTGTGGGCATGGAGCCGTACTGCATCAAGGCTGATGCGGAAAACATAGCAGCTTTTATCGTGAAATGCTCCAAAGGGGATTGCAGCCGGGGGCATGGCATCTATGATCTGGATATATTGAAACCAATGCACGAATGGAGACCGGAAGAAACAGGATATACTGTCATCAGTGCAGATGATTTGAAGCAGATGGATAGATTTGATGGGGAAGATATGGAAAATGAGCGGTAGATGGAAAGGAGGAAAGCAGTTGCAGGTACAGCGGAGGGGCAGACCAATGCCCTTTACGGAAGAACAGATGCGGCAGATTTATAATACGAATATTATAGATTTTGCAGTAGGAAACGGTTTTGAGATTGAGAAAAGCGATAAAGCCACGGTTCATGTAAAGAATAACGGGGGATTATTCCTGTTCAAGCATGGACGTGGCTATTATTCATTCACAGAGGAAAAGGGAGGCAATATTGTAGAATTTGCCATGCACTATTTGGGATTGGAAAAACTGGAAGCAATGGAGCTTATATTAGGATGCAGGGCCTATGAACAGACTGACCATATCGTTGCACCGCGGGAAAAGCCAGAACGGGGAGCAATGGTATTACCGCCCAGGGACACGGATGACCGCCGGGTGTTTGCGTACCTGACAAAGACAAGAAAGATTGATCCGGAAATTGTGCAGGCCATGATGAAACAAGCAAAAGTATATCAGTCAAGACAGGAAATAGGTGGCAAAGTGCGCCGGAATTGCGCGTTTGTCGGGTATGACAACAAGGGGACACCAAGATACTGCGCCCTGCGTGGTCCCAGTGCAGACAGCAGTTTCCGGCAGGATATGGAGAACTCGGATAAGACCTATGGTTTTCTCATGGAGGGAAAAAGCAACCGTGTCTATGAGTTTGAGGCGCCTATTGACGCCATGAGCCATGCCACGCTTTATAAACTGTGGGGATATGACTGGAGAAAGGACTACCGGATATCGGAAGGCTGCCTGTCAGACCGGGCACTGAAGCGGTTCTTAGAGGAGCATCCGTGGGTCAATGAAATCGTGTTCTGCTATGACAATGATGTGGACGGGAAACTTGCAGACGGTACACCTCATAATCACGGTCAGGTAAGGGCGGAAGAAGCGAAGAAACATTATCAGTCGTTAGGGTATAAGGTAGCCATACAGACGCCCAAAGAGAAAGATTTCAACAAAGTGCTGACTTCACTTTATGAACAGCCCAGACAACAGCAGAGTATGACAGAAGGAGAGGAAGATGAGGAGGGGCTGGAAAGATGAAAAGAGGTTGAAGGTAAAGAATGAGACCAGTTGAGACTTTTCAGGAAGAAAGATAGCGGGGAAGGAGAAGTGTAAGTATGATGAACGGTTGGAAAACGCAGAAAGAGGTAGATGAAATCCGCAGACGGTATCCGATAGGGACGAGAATTGAACTGGAATATATGGACGAGAGAGATATGCCGCCCGGATTAAAAGGAATCGTAGACCATGTGGATGATCAGGGGCAGTTGCACATGACATGGGAAAACGGCAGATCCTTAGCACTTGTTCCGGGGGTTGACGATTTCCGCATACTGCCGGAGCAGGCAGAGGAGCCGTATGAGGACAATCTGGAGAATGGGGAGGGCATGGAGCCGTAAGATACTGTTTTTCACTTTTTAGGAAAAAGGCTGCTCTGCGGCCGGGTGTGCCTGTGGCACACCGGCCTTGACACCAAGCTCAGCTTGGTGGTTAAGGCGGGAATAGGCGGGTTCTACACCGCCGGAAAACAGCTTGCAGGCAAAGCCTGCAACGGGGTTATCTCATAGTGTGTGGGGTTCCTGTCAGAACCCTTGCAGGAAAAACGTAAATGGGAGGTGGAAGTATTAAAAAGCCGACACAGAAGCGTTCTATCAATTTTACAACGGAGACTTTGGAAACGTTGGATAAGTTGGCAGCCAAAAATCATACCACGACATCGGAACTGGTGCGGGGATATGTGGAGAAAGGGCTTTCCATAGAGGGAAGTCGTGAGGATATAGATTTTATTGCCCGCATCATCCGGCAGGAGATTACAGCAGTATATCATGTAGACGAAATCAAGGCGATTGCAGATCATGACACGGATCGTCTTGCAAAGATGCTGATGAAGATGGGAAAAATCAACGGAGCAGTATTCTTTCTGCTGATTAAGGTTTTGATAAATCTTGTGGGCGAAGGGCGTGAGGATGATTTCGATCAGATGCTCTCCGAAGCGGTTAAGTTAGGTGTGGACTATATGCAGAAAAAGGATTTTCAGATTAACAGTTTTTTGCAGGACACAACAAACCTGCGGGAACTGGCTGATAAATTATAGAACGAGGAGGATGAACCATGACGTATGAAAAATTTATGGAACAGGTAAAGGAGCAGATTTTATCTTATCTGCCGGAAGAATACGCAAATGCAGATGTGACAATTGAGGAGGTTAGTAAAAATAATAATCAGAAATTTCATGCAATATGTATGAAACGTCCAGAGGACAGAATTGTTCCCAATGTTTATCTTGAAGATTATTACCGGACATATGAGGATGACAGGAATATGGAAAATATTTTGAGTGCTATTGCCCGGATATACCAAAAAAGCATGGAAAACAATGAAAATTTGCTTCCGTTTGAGGTAAAGGACTACGAGAGTGTGAAAAACAGATTGTATGTGGTGGCATTGAATAGAAACAATAATCAGGAGTATTTGAGAGATGCTGTGCGTAGAGATATTACTGAAACAGATATTACATCCGTTGTGCGTGTTTTATGCACAAACAATCAGGAAACGGGAATGTCAAGTTTCATGGTTAAGTCAGGTATGCTGGAAATGTGGGGAATCTCAAGAGAAGAAATATATGAACAGGCATTAAAAAATACGGAAAGAATTTTTAAGCCGGACATGATGAACCTTAAAGAGATTTTGCTTTCTGGTTGTATGGGGACACTTTCGGAAGAAGAACAGGAGGAATTTCATGGCTTTCTTAGTATGGATATGACAGAGCAGGATCAGAAGGTAGAAAAAAGTAAAGAAATTTTACCCTATGAACAGTATGTCCTTACAAATACAGCTAAAATAAATGGTGCAACAGCGATACTTTATCCAAATTTGCTGCAGGAAATCGGGGAAGCAACACAAAGTAATTTTTTTATTCTTCCAAGCAGCATCCATGAAGTTATTCTGATGAAAGATAATGGAGATATGAATGCGGAGGAACTTCAGCGCATGGTAATCGAAATAAATAGAACACAAGTTGCACCTGATGAAGTGTTGTCAGATGAAGTATACAGTTATGATTACAGACAACAAAAGCTGATGATGGCAACCAGTCCCATACGGACTAAGGAACTTTTGGATCAAATAACAGGAATGTGTGATCATGGTGATTTCATGGAAGAAAAGCAGGAAGTGGATTTATGTATGGGAGAGTGATTATTAAGCGGTTAGGGGGAGGAGAATAAAAGTGAACCAGGCACAAAGATATGAGTATCTTGTAGGGCTGACCGAAGGGAAGAAACTGGATTCTGACTATCGGGCAGCCTTTTACATTTTATCCAGTGTACCCGAACTTTTTGAGGCAGCAAAAAAATGTGTGGATCCATATGGTATTTCTTTTGACAAAATCAAAAGGTTATGTAAAGGAGATCTGGAGGAGTACCAGATCCAGCTTTTGTCTATGGCACATAACCTTTTCTCATGGAACAGCAGGACGACCGCCACGCCCCATGAACTGTCCCGTCTTACCTATCCGTGGATGGAGATCGCCTGCAACGCTATCTTCATCTCAGGTGGGGCGGTTTCTGTGCAGATACAGGAGAATGAAAGTGGAGAGCCGGAGCTGGTTTTAGATGCAGCACCTTATGAGAAAACAAAGAGGATATACGAAGGATTGCAAAGAATGGGAGAGCGGCTGGCGGTTCAGATGGAAGAAGATGGGGAGGAAATGGAGAGATAAGAATGGTAGATGTATTTGTGGAGTGTAAAGGGAACTGTCTGCATACGCAGTTTCCCATAAGAATGGATGAGCTTGCTAAACAGCTTGCAAGTATTGGTATAGGACAGTCTGTGTCAAAAATACCCGCACTTGGGAATGAGGAGATAAAAATCACAATGGAAGCTCTTGATGAAGCAGGAAAGGTCATTGTTGCACGGATCAAGGATGATGATAGTCTGGGGGCTGTCAATCATGTAAGCCTTGCTGTGAATCGCGCCTGTCCTTATGGCTACCGTGAGTTTCTGGATATGCTTGCACCGAAGCCGGGAGGAGAGTATGAATTTTACCGGAAGTTCGACTGCATAGGGGCGAGCAGTAAAACTGGAATCGCTGGTCTTTTGGAGGAAACGGTGCGGTACACGGCAATGATGTCGGAGTATGAGAGGGTGTGCAGGGAAGAAGAACAGGCGCAGGAAGGAGAGGAAGATTGGGAACGATAAAAAAACAGTAACAACGGTATCAAATATATTATAGTACGAAAAGAAGCCGCCATAAATGACGGCTTCACGGTTACAAAATTACCAGGATTGCTCCTGCGTTTACATCATCATACTAGCACAAAGCGGCAGTGATGTCAAACATTTTGTAGCAGTAATAAAGTATGCAGAAAAAGCCTAAATGATACCGCAGGAAACCAGTTTTTCACGTATTTCCTTTAATACGGCAGGCTTTACATCGCCAAACTTCTCGAAGTGGACTCTGGAAAGGCTGACCTGTGTAATTCTTGTTACATTTGCCCAGCGTGGCATTTCAGGAAAACCGTAGACCTTATCAACCATTATATTGTAGTCCATAGTTTTGGGCATTTGTGAAGATAAAGGAATAACGATAAGGGAATCCTTTAAATTTTTCAGTATGATTGCCGGATGCCTGCCGCCAAATTCCGTGCCGATGTTATAACCGAAATCTACCCAGATGACAGCTTTCCGAATCAGTACAAGAGAGCGCATAATCAGTTCAATATCCGGTTCCGGCACAATACTTTTTTTGACGGCAATTACATATTTATCGGTGGCTTTGTCGTACTGATAGTATTTTGACACCACTGCCTGTTTATCGCTGTGCAGCCACTTAAATGCAGATGGCTTGATGACATTGGGCAGGGCGGAGGCGGGTATTTGAAAGGCTTTTTCATTCAGAATCAGATTTGTTTTTAAGGAAGTCCATTTATAGTATTCGTTGGCAAGTTTGACGTTTTCCGGTTCTTCCGGATTAATCTTTTGGAAATGATTTTGTAACGAGGAAGCCATTTCATCAAAGGAATGGCGCGTATCTTCTAATGTTGCTGTATGTTTCAAGACAATTCTCCTTTGCGGGTTTGTATTCCTAATTTTAGCAGATAATGTGACAGAGCACAACAAAATAACACGGAGAAAGGTAGAAAACAATGTCGATCTTAGTGTATAAGCAGCGTTTTAGACATCCGAACAAAAAGGCCACACCGGGAGCAAACTATGCCCATATCCGGTATATTGCAACCAGACCAAGGGTTTTGAAGAATGAAAATATGGGGCATGGGCTTTTTGGAAAACTGGAGCCGGGAGTGGTTACAGAATTTGAGGACTGGAAGGATGTGGCGAAGTTATCTTATGCCAGTTCTAAAAAGGGAATCGTCATGTACCGCAGCGTGGTGTCTTTTGCCGAAGATACAGCAAAAGAGCTTCTTCTAAAGGATCAGAAAAGCTGGCAGAGATATATGGAAAACCACATCATGACGATTGCAGGAAAAAACGGCATCAAACGGGAAAACCTGCAATGGGCGGCTGCGGTGCATGGGGAAAAGAGCCACCCTCATATTCATGTGGTGTTCTGGGACAAGTCTGTAAGAGTAAAGAATCCGTTTACACCGCCGCAGATACCCAATGCCATCCGAAAGCAGATGATAAAGGACACTTTTGCGGAAAAGATACTTGCCTTTGCAAAAGAGAAAGATCTTGCAGTACAGGAAATGCGCCGGATAACGGATGAGCTGGTGGAGGAATTTGAAGAAGAACTGCGGTGTAAAAGTCCCGGCAGATTTCAGGCAGCGGAAAAATGGTTTGAGGAAGAACTGGAACAGGGAGTCTCTTTTGACAAAAAGATACTATCGGAACTTTCAGAGAGGCTCTTTGCACTCCGGGCTATGATACCGGAACATGGAAGGATTGTTTATGGGCTTTTGCCGCCGGAGGGCAAAGAAAAGACAGACGAGTTGGTGCAATTCCTGCTTTTGGAGATACCGGCGATCAGGAAGTGCTTTGAACGGTATGTAGATGCCAAGCGCAGCATGGCGGGACTGTATGCTGCGGATGATGAATGGCTTTTACAGCAAAAGAAGAAGTTTAAAAAGGAAGCGGAGAAGATACTGGCGAATCGGGTATTATCTGGTGTTAAGGCGATATGCAGACTGGAAAACGAAGAACGAGGAGGGGCATACTTAAAGAGCCATAGAGAATATCTGGCATCCAGAATGATTATGGAGGCTCTTGATATGCTGGCTCAGGCGGCTTGGAAACAGGAAGAAGATTTCTTTGACGGGCAGGGAATGTCGGGAGATCTGTCGAAGGAGGCGAAAAAAGAATTGTTCCTAAGAAATCAGGATAAAGGATATGAACATTAAAATGATGAATGAAATCAAAAGTCAGGGGCATCCGTGCGGCGGATGTCCCTATGTTTTTACAAGGGGCGGTACAGACTGTATCATGGGTGCCGTTCCGGGGGACTGTGTATGGTATTTTTACAAGCGGCTGATGGGGCATACCGATGCATCCATTCCTTCTGAAGAAATCAGAAAACAGTATAGGGAATATGCAAAAAGACCATCTAAGGCAGAAGAAAAGCTGGAAAGAGGGATTGATATGCTTCTTGAAGCCGCAGAACTAAAATATGGCAGGCAGTACGCACAGTCTCTGAAAAAGAAGATGAGAGGAGATACAGATTGAAATTAAAGGATATGCTGAAATCGTGAGAAGTTTTGCATACAGGAAAGGGAAGTTTATGAAATCAAAAGTAGAATTTTACAAAGCATTTTTTGAGGAACTGGAGAAAAAAGGCTTCGGGGTGGTGCAGCCTTCTTCCCCGGACTATGTGGTGGATATCCAGTTTAAGGGAAAGACTATTGCATTTTATACGAAAGCAGACATGATTGAAAAGAACCCCTTTGTAGAGGTGCCGGAAAAGCAGATGGAGCGGCTTTGGAGTATGGCAAAGGCCACCGCCAGCTTATGCGGTATCTGCTCCGACCAGCCTTACGGGGAGGAAAAGGCTGAGAAACTGAAAAACGGCGTGATGAAGCTGAATGAGCATAACGGAGTTATTTTAGCCTGTAAGAAGCATCCGCTGTTTGACTATGTGCTTTCGACCTACAAACAGGATGCACAGAATGACAACAGACCTATTCAGAGGCAGTATTTTTACAACAGGGAGGAAGCATTTGAGAGCTTTGCCACACGCAGCGGTCTGGTGGATGAAAGAAAACTGTTTACGGAAACGCAGTTACAGCTTATCCATGCAGGGCTTGTAAAATTAAGGACTATGGACGAGGAACTTTCCGAGGAGGATATGAAAACAGTCGGGGAACTGATAAACCGGGTGGAGGAGATCGTGCCGGAACTGCACCGGGAGGAACGGAAGTTTGATGTTTCAAGACTTCTGGATGCCCTTTCCATGGGTAACGGCATGGAACGCTAGGAAGGAGGAAGCTGATGCAGCCACAGGGAGACAGCATCTGGGGCAACATCAATCTTTGTATTGAGATTGCCCTGAACATTTATTACTTATGCGGAGAGAAAGGCGAGGGAATTGTGATCCCAAAGGAACAGGCAGAGAAGGATTTTTCCCCTGAAACAGTTGCGGCGGGAAAAGAGTCGGACGGGTATCTTTACTATCCCAAAGGGGAGACAATGGAAATGTTCCGGCATGAAATGCTGCAGAAGCGGATGGTTATGATAAAAAAGATGGAACTTGCGGCCACCGAACAGATGGAGGCAGTCAGAAAAGGTGGGCAGGTAGCAGCTTTAGCACGTTTTCGGGATATAGAGCCGCCGGGGGACAGGGAAGAAAATGAAAAGCGCATCTGGAATGGAATCTACATACTGAACGGAGAAGAACCGCAGATTGCCGTCCATGAGAGGATTGCAGAGGCTTTTTTAACACCTTATGCCTGTGAGTTTGGCAGGCGGGAAAATGGATATTTCTATTATACCCTGCAAAGTGCGGCACTTCCCCTGTATGAGTTAAAAGGAGTGGTCCCGGAATGTCAGGAAATGATTGTTTCCGAGGAAAGCCTGTATGCCACTATCTGTACCCATTATCCGGCATACAGAGAGAGGTACAATGCTCTAGTGGCGCAGGAGCAACAGATCCCACAGATAGACGCGCCGGCAAATCTGTTTTTGCAGGAGCAGCTTGACCGGGGGCAGACAGAAGCGGAGAAGGAAACAGTATATGAGGAAGCATTTGCAGAGGAGGAAGCGGATGAGGACGAATATGGAGAACAGGTGGATTATGGATTTGGCGCATGAAAGGGGCAGGGATGAAACTTGTCTATATCGCAAGTCCCCTTCGGGGGAAAAATCCTTCGGGGAAGGATTATGATAAAAATATAAGGCAGGCAACAAAATATTGTGAGAATGCCTGCTCCCTTGGGGTGCTTGCTTTTGCACCTCATCTGTATTTCACACAGTTCTACAATGATACCATACCGGAGCAGCGGGAAAAAGGATTGCAAATGGGGATTGCCATGCTGGAGAAATGTGAGGAACTGTGGGTAATAGGGACACATATCAGTCAGGGTATGAGGGGTGAGATTACCCATGCAAAAAGCCTTGGCATTCCTATCTATAATGTAGAGATGCCGGATGACATTATGTATTATCCGGTCAGTGCGGACAATCATGCATTGCTGGGGTGGCATTCCTGCATGCCGGATAGCAGGGATAAGGACTACATGGGAAAAATTCTGGTGATGAATTATGATGCTCTAAAACCGGAATACCGGAGCAGACCATATCAGCTATGGCTTGCCACCGGCGGCTTTGGGTGCAGCCCTACAGCCAGGGGAAGGAGGATTTTTGCCACCAGCCTTTATGACGGGGAGCGGAGTAGTTTTTACCGGCAGGACTTTTCAGGGATTATAAAGCCGGAAGTATGGGAAGAAGTACAGAGTCAGTATGATTTTCAAATAACCACTCAGGAAGTATATAAGGACAGTAAAACGCCGCAGGAAGGAATGGAGCCATAAAAAAGAAAGAGAAAATCATTTTAGGGAGCATTTTAGTGGGAGCAGGGACACTGTTTAACCTGTTTTTCACGGCAGCCCTGCACCGGATATTGTCAGGACAGATGAAAACCTTTGTACTGGTGCCTGTATGGGACTGTCTGGCAGGACTTTTCACAGAGCAGAAGCAGGGGATGCTGTTTTTATCCTTTGAGTGCTTCGTGCTGCTCTGTACCGTATTGTTTTTTACGCAGAGTAGCAGATCTTATCAGTCCGACCTTATGAAAGTGACGGATGAGATTGAGATACCCGTCCCGGTGGGGCAGTTCCAGCATGGTTCTTCCAGATGGATGCGGGAAGAAGAAAAGGACAGAGTGTTTGAGGTATGTACCATAAGCCCCACAAATTCGGTCGTAAAAGAACTGATCGACACCGGATATGTGGGGCTTGACTTTTTAAAGGATAGTGAAAGGGTGGATATCAAAGCTGCAGGAGAGTCGGAGGACAGAGAGCTTTCCGGCAGTTTTGTTCCAATAGAGGAGGAAGCAGAAAAAGAAGCAGACGCAGGAGAGGAGAATGAGGAGACAAAAATAGAGGAAGTGGATGAGGACTACGAGACAGTAGAGTATGCCTATGAAAAAAAGGAGCCGGAACAGGGGAAAGCTGTGCCTGGCTGTGAGGGAAAAAAGAAAGGAGCCGGACAGGATCCCTGCCGTATTCTGAAAGAGGGCGGCATCGTGATAGGTATGACGAAGTGTGGGAAAAAGGAGAAGATACACTATATCGCAGACGATACCCACACGCTTACCATAGGTGCAACCCGTTCCGGCAAGACGAGGACGCTGGTGCTGCAGTCCATTTGTCTGATGGCACTGGCGGGCGAGAGCCTTGTTATCAGCGATCCCAAGGCAGAATTGTATCAGTACGCCGCACCGTTTTTGGAGAAACTCAGGTTTGATGTCATCTGTCTTGATTTTAAGAATCCGGAAAAGAGCAGCCGTTACAACCTGCTTCAGCCCATCATTGATGCGGTGAACCGGGGAGAGATGGATAAGGCAGAGATGTATGCATGGGACATCACGAATATTCTTGTGGGCGATAATACCAGCAATGAGAAGATATGGGAGAACGGGGAGAAGTCCACGATTGCGGCGGCAATCCTCTGCGTGGTGGTGGATAATGCCAAGCGTCCGGAATACCAGAACCTTACCAATGTGTACTGGTTTGTGGCGGAAATGTGCAAGGCGGTGGGCAACAAGACACCCATGCAGGAGTATGTAAAGAAGTTAAGACCGGGGCATCCGGCAAGGGCACTTCTGTCAATCTCTGATGTAGCGCCCAGCAGGACAAAGGGAAGTTTTTATACTTCGGCACTGACGACTTTAAGGCTGTTTACTTCAAGGGCAGTCTACTCCATTACCCATAAGAGTGATTATGACATAGCAGACATTGGAAAAAAGAAGCAGGCGCTGTTCTTTATCCTTCCGGACGAAAAGACCACTTATTATCCCATTGCAAGCCTTATGGTGTCGCAGCTCTACGAACTGCTGGTACACCAGTCGGATGAAAGAGGCGGCCGGCTCATAAACCGGGTAAACTTTGTCTTGGAGGAATTTGGAAACTTTACCAAGATCAATGATCTGACGAACAAGCTGACCGTAGCGGGCGGTCGTGGTATGCGGTTCCACTTCTTTTTGCAGAGCTTTGAACAGCTTACGGAGAAATACAACAAGGAAACAGCCGCCATTGTCAAGTCAAACTGTCAGAGCTGGATTTATTTGCAGGCAGACGATAAGGAAACCCTGTCTGAAATCTGCGATAAGCTGGGGAAATACACTTGTTCCGGTTATCAGCTATCCAGCCAGCATGGGCGGTATGTCAACCCATCTTCCAGCAGTACTGTAAGTTTGGTGGCAAGAGATCTTCTGACAACGGACGAGATACGGAGAGTATCAAGACCTTATCAGATCGTGGTATCACGTTCCCACCCGGCAATGATGGTGTCACCGGATCTGTCGCAGTGGTATTTTAACCAAATGCTGGGACTTGGAGACAAGGAGCATAACCGCAGGGTAAGGGAAGAACGGGAGCGTAGGCGGCCGGTACTCACCAGCGTAAAGGAAGATATACCTTTATGGAATATCTGGGTTTATTACATGAAAGACCTTCAGATGAAGGAAGAAAAGCAGAAACAGCAGGAACTTCCGGTACAGGCAGGATCCCTGTTTTCAGAGAAATTCATGCGGAGAGGAGGAAAGGTGACGGGAAATGAAGAGGATGAATAAATGGTTACAAAGATGTAAGGCGGCAGGAAAGACATTTCTTGCCGCTTTTGCCGTGTTTTTGCTGAACACACAGACTGCCTATGCAAGCGGTATCAGTGAGAGCAAGCTGGCAAAAGGAACAGAAAAGCTGATCGGGGATGCCACAACCTGGCTCATGGTGCTGGCGCCGGTCGTTGCGGGACTTCTGATTATCTATTTCTGCATCAGGAGAAGTGCGGCAGACGAGATGGATCAGAAGAAGTGGAACAATCGTATCGTGGTTGCCATCGCATCCTGCATCGGGGCAGTAATCGGAAGCGCAACTTTAAATATCATTATTGGTTATTACCAGTAATGCAGACAACCTAAAAATAAATTTAAAATTCGGAGGAATGAACACTATGAGAAAAACAATGACGCCATGAACAGACTGGCCGTAATTGCCTATGTAAAGGGCGGACGCATGAGAAAGAAACTGGAAGACATCTTTACCAGAAAAGAAGGAGAAGGCTTTGTAGATACCGCCCTGAAAATCCTGATTTCTGTTGTGGTTGGTGCGTTGCTGCTGGCGGGGCTCTATGCACTGTTCAAAGATACCATCCTGCCTACCCTGACGCAGAGAATCCAGAACCTCTTTAACTATCAGGGGTAATGATCGTACAGGAAAAACGTAAACGTTCAATGGGAACTGCCTGCCGGGATACTGGCAGGCAAATTTTATGTAATGGAGGAAAAAGATTGAAAGTAACAGCAAAAATTACAAAGAGCTTTACCGATGCAGGTAAGCTGAAAGCATTTGCCACCGTATGTCTGGCAGATGCTTTTTTGGTAACAGGAGTCCGGGTTGTGGAGTGTGAGAAGGGAATCACCGTATTCATGCCCAGCATGAAGGATAAGGAAGATGAATATAGGGATGTATGCTTTCCGATTAAACCGGAGCTTCGCAGTCAGATCAACACAGCAGTGCTAAATGCCTATGATGCCTGCCTGAAGGAGAATGAATCGGATGGGGAATAGCGGACAGATAATCTGTGCCACAAGGGAGGTGAAGCGGATTGGAGATTATACTGGTGCTTCTTATCGTGGCAGTCCTGAATGGTGCAATCGCCTATATAGATGAAATGCTGCAGGAGTTAGTGCCAATGACCCTGTATGCTGACCGATATATGCTGGCGGCAAACGGTGGGAGCATGGTAGATGTACTGTTTGATATCCTGCTTGGATTTGGTGTATCCCTGATTATTTTAAAATTCCTGAAAAAAGGGTTTGAATGTTATGTCATGTGGACGGACGGGGATCCGGACACAGAGCCAGCCGGTCTTGTCATCCGATTTATGCAGGCGGTGGCTGTTGCAGTCTGTTTTCCCATTATATACGGCTGGATGGCAGAGATTACGGAGGGACTGATTGATGAACTGATGACAGCAATCGGGGCAGCTACGTATTATGACTGGCAGGCGTGGGTAAACGGTATCTCATCCTTGGGACTGACAACAGCAATCTTCGGACTAATCTTTGTTGTCTGCTATTTTATCCTGTATTTCCAGTTCCTGATGAGGGGACTGGAAATCATGATCCTGCGGATTGGGATGCCTATGGCGTGTGTGGGGCTTTTGGATAACGATAAGGGTGTATTTAAGACCTATATCAACAAGTTTTTTCAGAGTACCCTTGCAGTGGTTATTCAGATCTGTCTTTGCAAGCTGGGCGTAGGCATGACGTTAAATATTGGAATCAATATGAATGTATTTTGGGGAATGGCGTGCATGGTGCTTGCCATTAAGACACCATCCTTCCTGCGTGAATTTCTTGTGCCAGCAGGCGGTAGTGGAAGCGGAGTCATCAACAATGTTTACCATTCCGTGCGGTTAGTGGGCATGGTAAAGGGTATGGCAAAGTAAAGGCGGTGGTGGAATGACTTTAGATGATATTTCCATAGCCATAATCAGCTTGATCCGGGCAGGAGCGGTATTCCGTTTTGTCTATTGCATGGTGCGTTTGCAAGGAGCGGAGGAAGAACAGGCGCAGTACCGGAAAAGGGCAAAGAATATGGTACTGTTCTATATCGCTGCGGAGAGCATCTGGCAGATAAAGGACATTGTTATGTACTATTACGGGTAATGAGAAGTCTCAAGGTTGCGGGACTGGAAAGGAGGAACTACGGAAGAACAGAAGTGGGAGCTGTATATCCCCAGTGGGGTAAAAGCGGAAAATGAATTATTCAATGGTTTTGGACGGAGGGAGCTTTTGCAGAGTATCGCAGGCTTCCTCTTTGGCGGTGCAGTAGCCGCCGTTATCTGGCTGTGTTCTAATAACGTGGCATTTACCGTGGTTGCGGCTTTGACAGGTATCTTTGGGAGCGTGATGATGTGTACCAAAGATCAAAACAATCAGAGTGTAGTTGATCAGGTGGGCAATATGATACGTTTTGCAAGGAGCCAGCAGATCTATCCCTATTGAGCATTGAGCGAATGGGGAGAGTGATGAAGTAAGAAACGATTCTACCAATTCAATATGGATGCTATTCTACCGGACCAGGGGAAAAAGGAATTGTGAATACCTCTCAAACCATAACAGGAGGTCTGTTTGGAATTTTTAGATTTATTCAGTGGAATAGGCGGCTTTAGAAGAGGATTGGAACGAAGCGGACATAGATGTATCGGTCACGTAGAAATCGACAAGTATGCGAACATCAGTTACATGGCAATGTACGGACTTTCCTACTGCAAGTACGGAAAATGCGGGGAAGGAAACTGTTGCCGGATATGCAGTAAGGAGGTAAATGAACACTGTGATGGAAGGAAATGCACGGGCGAGTGGTTCGCCAAAGATATTAAGCAGCTCACAGCAGGAGAGATTCCAAGAGCTCAAATCTGGACTTTTGGATTTCCTTGCACAGACATTTCCCTGTCAGGAAAGCGGGCAGGTCTTGCCGGAGAACGAAGTGGATTATTTTTTACGGTTGCTGGTCTGCTCAAAGGCACACCTGCCGAAGATAAGCCCCATATCCTTATCGTTGAGAACGTTAAGCATCTTTTGTCGTGCGAGAGAGGAGGGGATTTTACCGCCGTTCTGTTTCACTTATGGGAAGCAGGGTATGACCTTGAATGGCAGTGTGTCAACAGTAAAGATTTCGGAGTCCCCCAGCACAGGGAACGAGTGTACCTTGTTGGATATTTTGGAGGAATCCGTGGACGAAAAGTATTTCCTGTCAGCGGAGCAAACACAGCGGTTGTTAAAAAGGTTATAGGAGGTTATCAGGGAGAGCGTGTCTATGATGCGGACGGGCTCTCCGTTACCCTGACAGCGGACGGCGGCGGTGTCGGAGGAAAGACAGGACTGTATCTGTGTGGGACCAAGAAGCCGGAAGAATGGATGGAGTGCCTGAAAGGGAACGGGAATGAGAAATGCGGGGCAAAGAACTATGCCGGTTTCCTTACACAGAAGAAAGAGCCGGATATGACAAGGATTTCCCGGTGTCTGGTGTCTCATTATAACGCAGGGATAACGAGGTTTGGGGAAAGCTCCGGTGTGCTGCATTGTAAAGCCTGTGACGGAAAGTGCGTACAGGCGAGGGCGGCTTTAACGCCGGAGCGGGAGAACAAGCGACAGAATGGACGGAGGTTTAAGGATATTGGAGAGCCGGGCTTTACCCTGACAGCGGTTGACCGCCATGGTGTGATGATGCTGCAGTGTCCTTATTACACCGGAATGCCTATCAGGGAAGCAACCAAGCAGGGATATGTGATTGCAAGGCACGGGGATGGAATCAACCTGTCCTACCCTAACAGCACAGTAAGCAGAGGGCGGGTAGGTAAGCAGTGCTCCCAGACGATTGTGACAGGTGGGAGCATGGGAGTGGTAGTATACTGCCGCATCCGCAGGCTTACACCGAAGGAATGTTTCCGGTTACAGGCATTTGAAGATTTCCTGTTTGACCGTGCAAGGGCGGCAGGAGTCAGTGATGCACAGCTCTATAAGCAGGCGGGAAATTCCGTGACGGTCAATATCGTCTATGAGATAGGAATGCGGCTTGCGGAAATGGAGGCGGATATCCTTGAAGTTTAACATTCTGTATGTAGATCCCCCGTGGGCTTATAAAGTGTACAGTAAGAAAGGACAGGGACGCTCTGCCGAAAATCACTATCATACTATGAACATTGAGGACATCTATGGGCTGGATATCCAGTCCATAGCGGCGGATGACTGCATCCTGTTTCTATGGGTGACATTCCCTTGTCTGGAACAGGGGCTGGAAACGATCCGAAGGTGGGGATTTACTTATAAGACGCTTGGCTTCTGCCGGGTAAAACGGTGCAGGAAGCAGCAGGAAAAATGGTTCTGGGGGCTTGGCTTTTGGACGAGAGCAAATCCGGAGCTATGCCTGATTGCTACAAAAGGATAGCCGAAACGGGTGTCAAAGGCAGTACATTGCATTGTTGATACACCAGTAGAGGTACACAGCAAGAAGCCGGATATTGTCAGGGAGAAGATTGTGGAACTGGCGGGCGATCTGCCACGGGCAGAGCTGTTTGCAAGGAATGAATATCCCGGCTGGGTGTGCGTGGGAAATGAGATTGACGGTATGGATATCAGAGACAGTCTGCGGTTGTTGAAAGAAAGGTAAGGAAGGAGAATGTTTTGATATGGTTTCTTGAATCACATAATTTTCTGGTGGCAGTATCAGCGAGTTTCCTCTTGGGAATTTCGCTGGATATGCTGCTGAAAAAACTGACCGGCTCTGAAAAAATCGGATATGTGGCTGTTACAGCTGCGGTTATCACCGCTGTATTTTTAGGAGCTTATGGAACGACTTTACACGCACTTGCCTATATTTTAACGGGGCAGGTGCTTTTATTTGCGGCAGAGTATGATTATGCAACCCATACCGTGCCGGACTATGTACCGGCCCTTATCTTGATGGTCGGATTACTGGAGGTAGAATTTGCCCCGGCACTTTTGGGGCTTGTTCTTGTGCCGCTGCCCTTTGTGGTGGCGGCTCTGATGAAAGAAGGAAGCATTGGCGGCGGCGACATCAAACTGATGGGAGCATGTGGCTTTGTGCTGGGTGTAAAGCGGGGCTACATCGCACTGATGCTGGGTCTGTTTCTGGCAGTCCTGTTCCAGGCGGCGCATACAAAGAAGGAGGGCAAAGGCTTTGCAATGGTGCCGTATCTGGCTTTGGGATGCTTGCTTGCCATGCTGCCTGCATAAGAGATTTTGATAAAAATGGAGGAATGAAAAGTGAAAAATTTATTGAAGAACCGCATTGTGATTGGACTGATCTGTATCATCCTTTCGCTGATTATCTGCTTCGGGCTTACCCCGATGTTCAACAATGCATTGAAATCGAAAGTATCTCTGGTTCGTGTGGATACGGAGATTCACAAGGGAGACCAGATTACGGAGAAGATGCTTACTACCGTGGAAGTAGGCGGTTATAACCTGCCCGGCAATGTGGTTTACAGGGCCGAGGATGTGGTTGGCAAATACGCCAACACCGACCTTTACAAAGGGGATTATATTCTGGAGAGTAAGCTGTCAGATACCCCCATGTTAAAGAATGCCTATCTTGGCAAATTAAATGGGGAGAACCGGGCAATCTCAGTCAGTATTAAATCTTTTGCAGCCGGTCTGTCCGGGAAACTGGAGGCCGGTGATATTGTTACCCTGATCGCTTCGGATGTGGGAGAAAAGAGGGAAACACTGGTACTGCCTGAGCTTCAGTATGTGGAGATCATTGCAACTACGGCAAGCAGCGGAGCGGACAATGATGTGCAGGCTGATGTGGAGGACGGAGAGGAACAGGAACTGGCATCCACCATTACCGTGCTTGCAACGCCGGAGCAGGCAAGGCTTCTTGCAGAACTGGAACAGACCGGAAAACTTCATGCAGCCTTGGTATTCCGTGGGAACAGCACACAGGCTCAGAAGTTTTTGGATGAACAGCAGAAAGTCTTAGAAGAACTGTATACGGAAGAATTGGAAGGGGAAACGGAAACAGCAGAAGCAGACGCGCAGGAGGAAACAGAAGAACCTATTGTGGATGATGTAGAATTGAATGCAGGGGGACAGTAGGATGAATTTTGAAAGAAAAGCGCTTTCAAATATTGAATTGATGTCCGCTGAAGCGGACAAGGGGTATAAACACGGAAATATGCTTGCCATTGCAGGAAGCCCCAGCAGCGGCAAGACCACCCTTGCGGTAAAGCTGGCGACAGAGATAGCAAAGAAAAAGAAAAATGTCATTGTGGTATGCAGTGATCCCTTTGTGCCGTCCGTGCCATTCCTGCTTCCTATGGATGCGGAGCAGGAGGTTTCATTGGGTGCGCTTCTGACGGTTCCGTCATTGACACAAAACAAGATACTGGAAGCCTGTGTGCCTGTCCCTGTCAATGAATATATCAGTCTGCTGGGGTACAGGATGGGGGAAAACCTGATGTCCTATCCCAAGGTTACAAGGGAGAGGGCAGTGGAATTTCTTGTGTGCCTGCGGCATCTGGCTGATTATGTGATTTTGGACTGTACTTCTGTCTTTGAAGCGGATGTGTTTTCCATCCTTGCCATGGAGATGGCAGACCGGGTACTGCGTGTGGGAACTTCCAATCTGCGGGGAATATCCTACTTTAAGTCCCACGTGGGTATGCTTTCTGACCGTGCAGACAATGGAAAATATATAAGTGCCATCGGGAACTTTAAGACTGGGCAGGAATGGGAAGCAGCCGCAGGACAGTATGGCGGAGTAGGCTTTGTATTCCCTTATGTGGCGGAACTGGAAAAACAGTATGATGAGGCAAGTCTGTGGAATGGGCTGACTTCCAAGGAAGCCGGTCCTTTTCAGACGGAGGTTAAGAAAGTTCTGGTTGAGGTCTTTGGAATGTATGAGACAAAACAAGGCGAAAACAAGCTGGGGGCAGAGAAAAAGAAACTGGTAGTGCGCAGCCCCTTTGTCTGGAAAAACAAGGGAGAATTTTAAGCAGGGGGAAAAGAATTGCAGGAAATATTAGACATACATGAAACTGCCGGGATGTTAAACAAAAGTGTGGTATACCGCACTTTTCCGGAAGTATTGAAGGATGTGCAGGAGTACATATCCAAGAACTTTGCTTCCGTGTTTCGTGACAACCCGGACGAGAACCGGGAACTGATTGAATCCTACATCGGGAAATATCTGGAACAGGGCAACGTGGGTGTAGAGGGGATGGAGCGGGCGGAACTTTGTGATCTTCTTTATGGGGAGATGACAGGCTTTTCTTTCCTGACACGTTATCTGTACCGGGATGATGTGGAGGAAATCAATATCAACCAGTGGCGGGATGTCAAGATTACTTATTCTACCGGCGAGATTATCCCCGCAAAGGAGCATTTTAACAGCGCCGGTCATGCGGTCGATGTTATCCGAAGGCTGCTGCATAAGTCTGGCATGATTTTTGACAATGCACAGACTATCGTGGTGGGACATTTGAATAACAAGATTCGTATCACGGTTATGGGCGATGGCGTCATTGATAAGGAAAAAGGGCTTGCAGTATCTATCCGTATTGTAAATCCGAGGAAGCTGACAAAAGAGCAGTTTGTAGGTTTTGGAACTGCCACAGAGGAAATGCTGGATTTGCTTTCCATGTGCTTTACCCATGGGGTATCCATGTGCATTACTGGGGCGACTTCTTCGGGAAAGACTACGCTGATGAGCTGGATATTGGGTGAAGTGCCATATAGCAAGCGTATTGTTACCATAGAGCAGGGATGCCGTGAGTTTGATCTGACTGCTGTTGACGAGGACGGAAATGTGCTGAATAATGTGGTGCATCTGGTGACGAGGTTTTCCGATGATCCGAGACAGAATATTGACATGGTAAAGCTGCTGGAAACTACCCTTACCATCAATCCGGATTGTATCGCAGTAGCGGAGATGAAGGGTGGGGAGAGTATGCAGGCTATCAATGCCGCCAATACCGGACATTCCGTGATTACCACTATTCACGCCAATTCTTGTGAAGATACCTATTACCGTATGGTTACGCTGTGCAAGCAGGAGCAGCCGGGGATGGATGATGCCACGCTGCAGAACCTCGCTACAAAAGCATTTCCGATTGTGGCATTTGCAAAAAGGCTGGAGGACAATTCCCGAAGGATTATGGAGATAACGGAATGTGAGACGTTGCAGGACGGAAGGAAGAAGATGCGTACCCTGTACCGGTTCAATATTACAGACAATATCATTGTAGAGGGAAAGCCCAAGATTATAGGACATTATGAGAAGGTGGAAAATCTTTCGGAGGGCTTGCAGAAGCGGCTCCGTGAGAACGGACTGTCATTAAAAATGCAGGAGCAGATTTTGGCGAAGCAGTAAAAAGTGCCCGATATGCGGCGTATGGAATGTGAAGATTATGAAGAATTACTGGAAGAAATGGAGGTATGACCTATGACATTACTTGTGACCATTGCCTTTTTTATGGCAGTGGCGGGATGTTTTATCATGCTGGAGCTGTCCCCGTTTGTATTTTTGGAGGGCTTATCGGGGTATTTAAGACCTAAGAATCACAGCATGAAGAACCGAATCAAAGATAGTAAAAAGAAGAAAGAACCGAAAGGACTGAAGTTGTTGTTTGGAGAAGTAAAGGAAATCCTGCGGCTGACCGGGAAAAGAGAACAGTTTACCATGCTGTGCGTGCTTGCAATGATCTTATTCGTGTTGGGCGTGATGATCGCCCTTACCATGAATAACGGGCTGATGGTTCCGGTTCTGGCAGTTGGGTTTGCGCTTTTGCCATTTTACTATGTGAAATTTACGGCATCCAGGCATAAGAAGCAGATCAATACGGAGCTGGAGACGGCTTTGTCCATGATTACCACCAGTTACCTGCGAAACAAGAATACCATCATCCGGGCAATCGAGGAAAATCTGCCCTACTTAAATCCGCCGGTATCGGAAGTATTTAGGAACTTCCTCATGGAGGCGAAACTAATCAATTCCAACACAGCAGAAGCGCTGGAAGGATTGAAAAAGGGAATGGATAATGCGGTATTCCATGAGTGGGTGGATGCAGTGATTGCCTGTCAGGATGATTATAACCTGAAGAACACCCTGCCGCCTATTGTGTCGAAGCTGTCGGATATGCGTGTGGTGTCATCGGAACTTGATCTGCTGATTTATGAACCGGTAAAGGAGTACATCACTATGATAATCCTGCTTTTGGGAAGCATTCCTCTGCTTTACTTTCTGAATAAGGACTGGTATGAGACGTTGATGTTTACCGGCTTTGGAAAGGTGCTGCTTGCCATCAGCGGAACTGTGGTATTTACATCCGTGGCGGCAGTATCAAAGCATATCAGGCCCATTGAGTATAAAAGGTAAAGGAATGAAGTTTCTCTAAGGCATCAAAATAGGCTGCCTAAGAGAAACTATGTCATTTCAAAGAAATTTTGAGAAAGGGGTGTAAATAAAGTGCAGAATATGATCTTACTGCTCTTTGCCGTGTTTTTTACGGCAGGGAGCTATTTTATTCTTGCGGAAGTCTTTAAAGTACCCACTTACCGCACCAGCCGGGCAATTCTGACCGTGGGAAAAAAGCAGAAGAAGCAGGCGAGAAGTTCGGATGCCTTTATCATGGAATTATCCGGCAAAATCGCCCGCTGCCTGCCCATGGATGAGTACAAAAGGCGGAAGCTGGCGGCAACGCTTCGTTCCGCAGAAATTCCAATGACACCGGAACTGTATATGGCGCAGACCTATGTAAAGGCAGGACTGATATTTGTTTGTATCATACCCTGTCTGCTAACGGTTCCGCTTTTATTTCCCGTCTTTCTGGTTTTGGGGATAGGGACATTCTTTTCCGAGAGCGGGAAAGCGGAAAAAATGGTCAAAAAGCGGAGAGAGGAAATCGAGTTTGAACTGCCCAGGTTTGCAGCAACCATTACGCAGGAGCTGATGGCGAGCCGTGACATCCTTTCCATGCTGGAGACTTACCAGAAGAATGCGGGCCCGGCACTGAGGAATGAACTTGCCATTACTACGGCTGATATGAGGACGGGCAACTACGAAGCGGCACTTACCAGACTGGAAGCCAGGGTACCAAGTGCTATGCTTTCCGATGTGGTAAGGGGATTAATCGGGTGCATCCGGGGAGATGACGGTGTGACATTCTTCCGTATGTTGTCCCATGATATGAAGCAGCTTGAAGTGCAGAGACTGAAACGGCTTGCCATGGAACGGCCGCCGAAAATCAGAAGGTATTCCTTTTTGCTGCTGGCTTGTATGCTTCTGATTTACATGGGAGTCATGGGTTATCAGATACTTGGAACAATGTCGGGAATGTTTTAGGAGGAGCAATCGTGAAAAGAAGAATAAGAGATGTGTGCCGCAACCGCAGGGGGGAAGGATACATTGATGTTGCTGTCAGTGTTCTCTGTTTGATGCTGGTAGTGGCTCTTGCCATGACACTGTTTCCGGTTCTTATGAAGAAACAGCAGCTTGACTCCTTTGCGGATGAGATTGTCAGACAGGCAGAAATTGTAGGGGGTACGGATGTATCTGGAAGGATTGTACAGTTAAAGCAGGAAACGGGACTTGATCCGCGGATACAGTGGGACTGTGAGTATTACAGCGGGAATAAGGTGCAGTTAAATGGAGATATCCAGGTGACATTGACACAGAGTGTGGATATTGGTTTCTTTGTGTTTGGCTCCTTTCCCATTGAACTGAAAGCGAGGGCAAGCGGAAAGAGTGAGGTCTATTATAAATGACGGAGGCAGGCATGGGAAAGCTGAAAAAAATGATAAAGGATAGAAAAGGTATGTCCTATCCGCTTACGGTGGCGTTGGTGCTGGCACTGCTGATCGTGTTGTGCGTGCTGGCAGAGTTTTTCCGGCTTTCCGTTATCGCCTATGGGGTACGGAATGCCTTGCAGGAATCCGTTATATCCGTGGCGACCACCAACTATAATGAGGTCTATGACGGACTCAGGGAGGGGTACAGCGGCGGATACTTTATGACAGGGGACTGCTGGGAGGAAGCTATGGATTACGGAGATGTGTATACCCAGCTTGACCGCCTGCTTGGGACGAACCCTGACGGGGCGTATCATGTGAAATGGCAGGGAAATGGATATGAATACCGGGTAACGGATTTGAATGTATCCATCAGCAATGCACCTTTTGCACCGGGTGACACCAGCCAGAATTTTGAAGCGGATGTTTCGGTGCAGTTGGAGATACCTTTATCTTTCGGATGGGAGGCTCTGCCGCCCGTCCGTATGACGATCAGGACAAAAGCTGCCTATATGCCCAAATTCTGAAAAACAATAGACAGAAGTGCAGGTATTGTGGTAGATTAGAGTTATTGTTCAGAGCAGCCTCAAACACTTGCTGTTTGAGGCGTGAGAACATGATTCAAGAGTGAGCAAATCCTATTCGCGCAGCGAATTTACAATGGATTTGCGAATGTTGCTGTGAACGGAGTGAAAAGTAACAGATTAGGAGAAAAAAGTTTCTGATCTGCCGGAAAATGTCTGGACGCATTCAAAAGTCTATTGTATGATAGAGTTGGATAAAAGTAGGACAGCATTTGCCGTAAAAGTGATTTTATGGAAAGTGAGGTCTTTTAGATGAAAAAAGAATATGATAAGAAAAAGAAACTGGTGGTTCTTATACTTGCGGCAGTGGCGGTATGCCTTGCCGGAGGGTTGTGTTTATATCTGGTAAAGATTGGAGCACCGAAAGAGCCGGAAAAGGAGCCTGTGCAGCAGGTCACGGAGCAGATGGAAGTGACTGTTCCTGAAATTGATATTACCAGGGAGTCAGAGACTTTGGAAGAGACCAAGTCGGAAGCAGCCGAAAGTAGCGGACAGGAAACGGAGCAGTTGGAAAGCAGTGAGTCGGAAACAGTAGACATCCATACAGGAAGTGGACAGGGCGGGGATGGCAGTGGAAAGTCCCAGACAAAGGAGGATGCACAGCCCCCGGCAGAGAAACCGGAGGTCAAGGATCCGGATGCTGCCGAGAAACCGGAGCAGCCGCCCCAGTATGAGCCGGATGTGACGGAGCCGGAACAGAAACCGGAAGAACCGGCAGGGGGAAGCACCAACGACAGCGGACAGATATATGTTCCGGGCTTTGGATATGTAGACCAGCCGGGCGCACCGCAGGGAGAGTCCGCAGGTTCTGACGGAGACTGGAACAAGCAGATCGGTGACATGAATTAAATATGGAATGAGTATCGGAGCATGGCAGATGTCATGCTCCCTTTTTGCGTGGACTTTTCTAAAAAGTCTGAAGGGAGGAAATTTGAAAAAATCACTGTTGGCAGTACTTTTGCTGATTATCATGCTGCTGTCGGGTACGTTGACCGCCTATGCAGGGGGAAACGGAAATGTGGATGGCGGTGGAGGGGGACTGAATCAGGGAACGAAAGCCTATAACTGGCCGGGCAACTCTTATCAGGGGGTGCGTGTAACGGTGGTAGATGCCGAGTCCGGCGAGATTGTGGCGGGGCCCATGGACTTTACCAATAAGAACCTGGCATCTGTTGCAGGCAATATGTCCAATTTTGGGAAAGTCAGCAAGATGCAGTACCGCAATGGAGCAGCGTTGACATTACAGACATCGGGCTATACTTACTATACACCTGATAATCCCATGCCCCAGATTATATCCAGCAACAGCAGTAAGGCGAGTATTGAGCAGATCAAGCGGTACTTCTGTTCGGAAGGGGCGGCATCTATGGTAGCGGGAAAGGCAGGCATGGATGTGGCAACACTTACAAATGGTTCCTATAAACTGGTGCTCGAACCGGTTATCTATCTAATCTATAACAATCTTTATTTTGCCATGACGACCACCGAGGCTGGACTTTATAACCGGATGGTGGGCGGCGATTTAGGTGCACATTTTCCTACAGTAGTCATGAAGAATCTGGCTCTTGCGTTGTTTTTGGAGAAGGCAGATTTAGGTTTTCCGGCTTATACCGGATCAAAGACTACGGCAAGGTCAACGGATGAAATGATACAGACACTGGGTATCGGTATCATCAGCTACAAGGGCGCACCACCCACGGAGGCGGAGTACGATGCCGTATATCGGATTGATACGGATGTGATTACTTCCACAACGCTGTCAACCACAGATGAAATCAACAACGATGCCAAGGCAACCGTGACCTTTTCCATAGGCGGCAGGAGTTATCAGATGTCCGGTGTGGTTATCCCGGAAAACGGGAGTCAGCTTGTGTGGGTAAAATGGCATACACCGTCCGAACCCTGTGAGATTACCATAAACATATCCACAAATAAGGGAAGCCTTGCGACCACCACCATCCGGGCAAATGTGGTGGACTTAAATGAGAATCCACCGCCGGATCCCATGGCAGATGACCGTTACAACGGTTATAGCAGACCGTCCTTACCGGCAGGGCAGGATGTGACGAGCCTAAGCTGGGGTGTCTGGCGGTGCTGGTGGCACGCTGACTGGGTATGGGTATCTGACTGGGACTGGGAGAGTGGAAGCCATAGCTCCAGTTGTCCGGCGGGCTGTACTTCCAGTCACGGGCATTGGGTAGACAATGGAGAGTGGGAGGATCAGGGCTGGTATGACTATGCTTTAGACACCTATTCTGCATCCTTGTCTGCAGCCATGCGTATCACTCCGGATGAAAAGAACCCCACTGCATCAGGAAGCACGCTGAAATCAGGCTATGGCATCAACATGACTGCCACGGCGGATATGCGTTCCGGTGCGCCTGCAAGCCATATCACGCAGGTGCAGACCTGTGCAGCCTATTTCCCGGAATTTCACTATACCGATTACTGGAGGCTGCTGGAGCCGATAAGTCCGGGATATTCTGCACAGTTTGAATTTCAGAGGAATGAATATAGTACTTATAACAGAAGAACACATTTTACGCCGATTTGGGTGCGCCCGTAAGGGCATAGAGTAGCACAAGCTCTATGTTCGCGGGTTGTTAGTGAATTTCACTGTTTGCAAAGTGATTCCCCAAGTATCAACGGGGTATTATCAACCGACTTATCCGTAGGGGAAACCCGATGGGGAGTGCAGCATGTCGGTAAAGCCGTAAGTTAGCGAAACTATTGTAGCTACGACGTAACGGCAAGATAAAAGGTTAAATATGAGGATAAAGACTTGATTGTTTTAATGGTAGTCCGAGGGGCATCAGGGCGTTGCACTAACGCAGAATAGTTGAAGCGTTAGGCGGTACAGGAGTTACATTAACCAGATGTGTAACAGTCCGTGATACTTGTACCGACCAACTGTGATAAGCAGATAAAGGACGAATGCCATATCCGACGGTTTAACATGCTATTCCTAACAATCTAAACGGGGATTGCCTAAAGGTCAACGCTGTGAAAACAGCTATGCGTAATGCCGCAGGGGGACAAATTTCAAGGAGAAATCCAAGAAAGATGACGCTGAATATGACCCATGGCAACGGAGCCGCCGTAATAGTCCGAGCAAGGGAAAGCCTTGTACATGGCGAAGGGCGGCAGTTTACCATCTTAGTACAAAATAACGAAAGGTGCGTGAGGCATTGAGAAATCCGAATGATGTATTAAGCAGTCTGATTAAGAATGCAGAGAATCAAAGTTATCAGTACAAGCGTTTATACCGCAACTTCTACAACCCCGAATTTTATCTGCTGGCATACCAAAATATCTGCGCAAATCAAGGAAACATGACAGCAGGTGCAGACGGAAAAACGGTTGACGGTATGGGCATGGAAAGGATTAACAAGCTGATTGACAGCTTGAAAGACCATAGCTACAAGCCAAACCCTGCAAAACGAAAGTATATTCAGAAAAAGAACGGAAAAATGCGCCCTTTGGGCATACCGTCCTTTGATGACAAGCTGGTGCAGGAAGTAGCGAGAATGATTTTAGAGAGCATCTACGAACCGAATTTCAGCAACCTATCACATGGATTTAGACCTAAAAGAAGTTGTCACACCGCCCTGATGCACGTTCAAAGTCATTTCACCGGAGTTAAGTGGTTTGTCGAGGGAGATATTAAAGGCTTTTTCGATAACATCAATCACCAAACAATGGTGGATATTTTGAGAAAACGCATTAAGGACGAATACTTTTTAGGACTTATCTGGAAATTCCTCAAAGCAGGATACTTGGAGGATTGGACATTTCATAACACTTATAGCGGAACCCCACAGGGGTCGGTCATCAGTCCGATACTGTCCAATATCTATTTAAACGAATTTGACAAATATGTTGAGGAATATACAGAAAAGTTTAACAATGGTAAAGTCCGTGCAGGTAACAGCGAATACAGCAGAATCAGAGGTAAAATCGGCAGACTGAAAAGCGGCAGATATTCCAAGGAAAACTGGGAGAGGTTCAGTGATGAAGAAAAAGCAAATGCAAAACTTCATCTTAAAGAGCTATATGACGAGTTGTACAAATGCCCCCGTACCGACCCAATGGACGAGGGCTACCGCAGATTGGTTTATGCCAGATACGCTGATGATTGGCTGTGCGGTGTAATAGGAAGTAAAAGTGATGCTGAAACTATCAAAGCAGATTTCAAAGAATTTCTGTCAGACAAACTTCAGCTTGAATTGGCTGATGAAAAAACACTGATTACAAATGCGCAGAACAAGGCAAGATTTTTAGGCTATGACATCTGTGCGTATGCGGACGGCGGTTTTATCATTGACAAGAACGGCAGAAAAATGAGGTCAAGAAACAGTAAAATCAAACTTCTTGTTCCTCACGAAAAGTGGCAGAGAAAACTAACCGACTATGGCGCTCTAAAAATCATGATTGGCGAAAATGGCAAAGAAAAATATCAACCTTTCCATAGGGCAAATCTTATTCGCAACGATGACATTGAAATCCTAACGCAGTACAATGCCGAAATTCGAGGACTGTACAACTATTACCGACTGGCTAATAATGTGAGCATACTCAATACGTTTGGGTACATTATGAAAATGAGTATGTTCAAAACTTTCGGAGCAAAATATCAGCTTCATGTCAGTGGGGTTAAAAAGAAGTATGGGCAGAAAAGCTTTGGAGTGAAGTATATGACCAAAGCAGGTATGAAAACAGCGTATTTCTATGACAAAGGATTTCGTAAGGACAGAACTAATGTCAGAACGAGCGAGGTTGACCTTATACCCAAACTCTACGGAAACACCACAAGAACAAGCCTTGTAGCACGTCTAAAAGCGTGTCAATGCGAGTGGTGTGGTGCTGAAAATGTAGAGATTGAAATTCACCATGTTAGAAAACTAAAAGATTTACAGGGTAAAAAGACATGGGAAAAGCGCATGATAGCAAGAAAACGCAAGACAATGGCTTTGTGCAAAGCCTGTCATGTGAAGTTACACGCAGGAAAATTAGACTGACAAGTAAATGGAAAGCCGTGTACATCGAGAGGTGTAAGCACGGTTTGGAGGGGAGTGTTTGGAAAACTGCCGTAGTGATACGGTAAGTCGCCGGGCGCTTACCCTACTTCCCGGACGGGACCTATACCGTATATGCACAGGTCATTGACGCATGGACACCGGCGGGGATGCTGCAGATGCACTTGAACGACACCCTGACGATCCATGACAATCTGTTTTCAGACTGGCATGTGCGGCCGACAAATTGAACAATAACCGTTCATACGCGCCTATTCGTAAAATCGTGCCTGCGGCATTTTCAACCGCTTCGCTGCTGCTTTTGCTCATTATCAGGCGCTCCTTCAGAGCGTGGCAGTTATGTGAAATTCGTGCAAGCACGATTTCCCATTCTGCTACGCGCTGGCTGAACTATTGCCTAAAATTAAATAGAAATCGGAGGAAGAAATGGAAAGTCTTTTATTTCCCATTATTATGCTTGCCGTCACCCTGATAGGTGGCGGCATTTTGCTTTTATTTTTGAAAACCAGTAAAAAAACCACACAGACGGATGCAGACAGTGCGGCCATGCAGACAGCACAGCAGTTTATCAATGTCAAGGACATCCGGGATAAGTACCTGTATACCCGTGACGGGATGGTATTTATCTATCTGCGGATCCATGCCATCAGCATCGACCTATACAGCAAGTCGGAAAAGAATGTGTTGATTAAGACATTGACAGCAGAGCTTTCCGACATCCAGTACCCGTTCAAGTTCATGGCGTTATCCCGACCGGTGGATATTTCCCCACTGATAACGGAGATGAGCGAGATGTTAAAGGAAGCGGAGGACAAAAGAAAAGAGCTGCTTCGTCAGGAAATTTTGCAAATGGGTGGCTTTGCCTTGTCCGGAGAGATTGTGGAGAGGCAGTTTTATATCGCACTGTGGGAGAAACAGGAGGAGGGGATCGAGCGTGACCTGTTAAAACGGGCATCTTTGCTTTGTGAGAAATTCGCAACTGGCGGCGTGACCTGCGACATTTTGACGGAAAAAGAAATCGTCAGGCTGATTAACCTTGTAAACAATCCGTCCTATACCCATCTGGAGGATGCGGAAACGGCGGCAAGTATACCAGTGCTGAAGGGAGTGATGTAATGAGACATGCAGTGCAGACGGTGGAACAGGCACCGGTAAATAATGCCTTGTTGAACGTAGTGACGCCTATGGGGCTGTCCTTTGAAAAGAATCGCCTTTCCATTGGGGAGAATATCGGAAAGGCATACGGAATTATCCGTTACCCGCAGAAAGTGGATGTGGAATGGCTTTCAAAGCTGACGAACATTCCAGGTACCTTAGTATCTATCGGTTTTAAACCGGTGGATAACGGAACGCTTATCAATGCCATATCAAGAAGTGTGGTACAGCAGAGAGGGCTTGCGGAGGTCGCAAAGGATCCCCTGTCAAGACAGCGGGCAGAAAAGGCCGCAGAGGACGGGGAGAAGATCATCATGCAGATTGACAGGGAGGGTGAGACAGTCGGGCTGATGAGTGTGGAGGTTATGCCCGTAGCGAGGGAGGAAAAAGAGTTAGGGAAAGCCTGCCGCCGTGCAGAGAGCGTAGCCAGTGTAATGAAATGCAAGATGCGGGCAATTCCAAATTTGCAGAAAGAGGCTTTTATGCACTTATCGCCCACATTTCCGAATCATGCCAAGATGGAGAGCATCCTGCAAAAAGTCGTTCCATTTTCCACTTTTGTGGGTGGATTTCCTTTTGCCAGCAGCGGCTTTAATGACGGGGAAGGCTATTACTTCGCAAAAGATACCAGTGGCGGTCTGGTAATTGTAGACACATGGAAGCGTGGCGGGGACAGGACCAACAGCAACTTTTGTGTCATGGGTAATTCCGGCGTGGGAAAGTCCACGGCAATCAAGCACATTCTGTTATCCGAGTACATGAAAGGGACACGTATTATCGTCATTGATCCAGAATCTGAAGTGCGACAAGAAGTCGCATAATGAATTGCTGGTTATCAGCTACCCTATCCATTTG
>ERZ773217.719-NODE-719-length-30891-cov-7.784538_pt1 | contig 30891 bp, 27 predicted proteins | sample MGYA00580995_ERZ773217 | MGnify/ENA primary metagenome ERZ773217 (study PRJEB29015, sample SAMEA2737772) | human gut metagenome | biome: human gut; feature: human-associated habitat; material: faeces | place: China | collected 2012 ...
AAATGATCGAGGAGATGCAGTCGGAAGGCATTGTGCTGGAGCATAAGAAGACAAAAGCCAGACTGTTTCTGGTATCCAATGATGACGAGAACAAGGTATTCTGTATCGGATTCCGTACGCCGCCGGACAATGACTGCGGACTGCCGCACATTCTGGAGCACAGCGTGCTCTGCGGATCTGAAAAATTCCCGGTAAAGGACCCCTTTGTGGAGCTGGCGAAGGGCTCTTTAAATACTTTTTTAAATGCCATGACTTATCCTGATAAGACCGTATATCCGGTAGCTAGCTGCAATGATAAGGATTTCCAGAACCTGATGGATGTATATTTAGACGGTGTGCTTCATCCTGCCATTTACCAGGAGCCGAAGATATTTTATCAGGAGGGCTGGCACTATGAGCTGGAATCGTTGGAGGATGAGCTGACGATTAACGGAGTGGTGTATAATGAGATGAAGGGAGCGTTTTCCTCGCCGGAAAGCGTTTTGGATCGGTATACGAGAGCTGTACTTTTTCCAGATAGCTGTTATTCCAATGAATCAGGAGGAGATCCGGCGCAGATTCCAAACCTGACCTACGAGCAATTTATCGAATTTCACAAGAATTATTACCATCCGGCTAACAGCTATATCTATCTTTACGGAAACATGGATATGGCGGAAAAGCTTTCCTGGATGGACGATGCATATCTAAGTAAGTATGATAGAGCGGATTGCAGGGTGGATTCCTCCATTAAGCTTCAGAAGGCATTTGAGGAACCTGTAAACCGGGAGATCACCTATTCCGTCACAGAGGAGGAAGGGCTGGAGGACAGAACCTACCTTTCGGTGAATACGGTTGTGGGAACTGTGCTGGACCCAAAGCTGTACGTAGCGTTTCGGATTTTAGAGTACACGCTCATAAGCGCTCCGGGTGCGCCATTAAAGCAGGCCCTTATTGATGCGAAGATCGGCCAGGATATCCTGGGAGGTGATGAGAGCGGTATTTTACAGCCCTATTTTTCGGTAGTTGCAAAAAACGCCAACAGGGAACAGAGGGGGGAATTTCTGGCAGTAGTAAAGGGAACGCTGAGAAAGCTGGCAGATCAGGGGATCGGAAGAAAGAGCCTTCTAGCAGGCCTGAATTACTATGAGTTTCAGTACAGGGAGGCAGACTATGGTTCAGCTCCAAAGGGACTGATGTATGGCTTATGGTGTATGGACAGCTGGCTTTATGGGGGGAATCCTATGCTTCATCTCCGGTATATGCCTACCTTTGAGTTCCTTAAGAATGCTGTGGATGAAGGGTATTTTGAGAAATTGATTCAGAAATATCTGCTGGATAATCCGCATGAGGCAGTCATTACTGTCAGTCCGAAGATAAACCAGACGGCTGAGGAAGATAGGAAGCTGGCGGCTAAGCTTAAGGCCTACAAGGAAGCCTTAAGCCTTAAGGAGCAGGAAGCATTGGCTGCTCAAACAAAAGCCCTGAGGGAATATCAGGAGACTCCTTCTTCCGGCCAGGAGCTTGAAACGATTCCCATGCTTCAGCGGGAGGATATTGGCAGGGAGGTTGCCGGCTTCTCCTATAAGATTAAAATAGAGGACGGAGTCAGAGTAATTCACAGCAATCTTTTTACTTCTGGGATTGGGTATCTCAGCGTGTTGTTCAATACAGACCGGATTTTGCCGGAGGATTTGCCCTATGTAGGGCTTTTAAAGACGGTTTTGGGGTATGTGGACACGGAGCAATACAGCTACAGTGACCTTACCAGTGAGATTCATCTGAATAGCGGAGGGATTAGCTTTGGGATTCGCTCTTATCCTAAAATGGACAATCCAGACTCCTTTACAGGTGGGTTTGAGGCAAGCGCAAAGGTACTCTACGGGAAGCTGGAATTTGCCTTCTCTATGTTTACAGAAATTCTGACCCGCTCCAAGCTTGAAAATGAGAAGCGGTTAGGTGAGCTTCTGGATGAAAACCGTTCAAAGGCCAGAATGAAGCTGGAGAACTCCTCCCACGGGGCAGCGGTAGGAAGGGCAGCTTCCTATTATTCTTCGATGGCTGCCTTTAATGACTGTCTTGGAGGTATTGGATATTATCAGTTTCTGGAGGATGTAAGTCTTAAGTATGCCAGAGATCCGAAATATAGAAAGGCTCTCATCAGGAAACTCAGAAGTACGGCTGAGAAGCTGTTTACAGAGGACAATCTTGTGGTGGCATATACGGCTGATGAGGAAGGCTATAGTTATCTTCCAGTAGAGCTTAAAACCTTTAAAAGCAGTTTGTTTAAAGGAGATGGAACGAAGTATCCTTATGCTTTTGAACGTAAGAACCGCAATGAAGGCTTTAAAACTTCATCTCAGGTAAATTATGTTGCACGCTGCGGCACCTTTGCGGGTAAGCAAGGAAAGGATGGGAAGGAGTTAACATACACGGGCGCTTTGAAGGTGCTTTCGGTTATTTTAAATTACGATTACCTTTGGACGAACCTTCGTGTAAAGGGAGGCGCCTACGGATGCATGAGCAGCTTTGGTCAGAACGGCTCCGGCTATCTGGTATCCTACCGTGATCCTAATCTGGCGGCCACCAATGAAATCTATGAGGGGATTCCCGAATATCTGAGAAATTTTATAATCAGCCAAAGGGATATGACGAAATATGTAATCGGAACCATCAGCAATGTGGATACCCCTCTCACCCCATTCCTGAAGGGAATGAGAAATGTGTCGGCTTATCTGTCAGGAATGACAGAGGAGATGGTTCAAAAGGAACGGAACGAAATACTGGAGGTAACTCAGGAGGATATACGGGCATTGGCGGATATTGTCCAGGCCATATTGGATACGAATGCTCTTTGCGTTATTGGAAATGAAGGGCAGATCAAGGAGGAAAGCCAGATGTTTAAAGAGGTGAAGCCTCTGTTTCATTAATAGCGCAAAAGCAGCGTTACGGAAGCCTTGCCCCAGGCATTTTGTCTTTGGGCCGGGCTTGAGAAGGAGGGTTAGATGGAAGAAAATATACAGAAGAAATCAGGCTTTGCAGCCTTAATAGGACGGCCTAATGTGGGAAAGTCCACGTTGATGAATCATTTAATCGGTCAGAAGATTGCAATTACATCGGATAAGCCCCAGACTACCAGGAACCGGATTCAGACGGTATATACAGACCAGAGGGGACAGATTGTATTTTTAGATACGCCGGGGATTCACAAGGCCAAGAACAAATTGGGCGAATATATGGTGAGCGTGGCAGAGCATACCTTAAAAGAGGTTGATGTAATATTGTGGCTGGTAGAGCCTACCACCTTTATCGGAGCAGGCGAGCGCCATATTGTGGAGCAGCTGAACAAGGTGAAGACGCCGGTGATTCTGGTAATCAATAAAATTGATACAGTAAAGAACCAGAATGAAATTCTTCTTTTTATTGATGCATATAAGGATATGTGCAGGTTTGCGGAGATTGTGCCGCTGTCTGCCCTTAAAAATATTAATACGTCTTTGCTGACGGATCTGATCTTCAAATACCTCACCTGGGGGCCGCAGTTTTATGATGAGGATACGGTGACAGACCAGCCCATGCGGCAGATTGCGGCAGAATTAATACGTGAAAAGGCGCTCTGGCTGCTGAATGACGAAATTCCCCACGGCATTGCGGTGACCATAGAGAAGATGAAGGAGAGGCCAAACGGCATCATCGACATTGAGGCCAGCCTTGTGTGTGAAAGGGAGTCCCATAAGGGGATTATCATTGGTAAAGGCGGAGCCATGCTTAAGCGTATTGGTACTGAAGCCAGAAGGTCCATTGAGCATATGATGGACGGGAAGGTAAATTTGCAGCTATGGGTAAAGGTGCGGAAAGAATGGCGGGATAGTGAGCTGTATATGAAAAACTATGGGTATAACAGCAAGGATATATAAGTTTTAAGTGGGAAATAATGGAAGGATTTTGGTAAGTCACATATATTTCTGTTGTATTTACAACTTTTTTAAAGTAAATACAACAGAATGTTTGGGAATGACAGTGGAAAATGATGAAGGGAGGGGAGAATGGCATGAGAGACACAGTAACCTTGACAGGTATGGTTCTTATATCTGCTCCTTCTGGAGATTTTGATCGGCGTCTGGTACTGCTTACAAGAGAGAGGGGGAGGATCACTGCCTTCTCTCATGGCTCCAGAAAGCCGGGCAATTCTCTGATGGCGGCCAGCCGTCCGTTTTCTTTTGGAAGCTTTACTCTTTATGAGGGAAAATCCGCCTACAACCTTCAATCGGTTCAGATTATGAATTATTTTGACGAGCTGTCAGGGGATGTGGAGCGTGCCTGCTATGGCTCATACTTTCTAGAGATGGCAGATTACTTTGCTCAGGAGAATATGGATGAGACAGAGCTTTTAAAGCTGGTGTACCAGTCTCTGAGGGCGCTGATGAACAGAGCTATACCTAATAAGCTGGTTCGCAGAATCTTCGAACTGAAGGCAATGGTCATAAATGGGGAATATACGGAGCTGCCTCCTGTGGAAGTATCCGATTCCTGCCGGTATGGCTGGGAATATGTAGTGTGTTCGCCTGTGGAGTCCCTTTATAAGTTTATACTGAAAGAGGAAATGCTCAGGGAGTTTGAGAGAGCAGTGGAACACAGCAGAAGAACATATATACGCCACGAGTTCAGGTCGTTGGAGATATTAGATATGATGGTATCCTAAAGCTTGGATGATGGCCCAAGCTGCTCTGCGATGTGGAGCTGACCGTGAGATTGTGCCATTTGACTAAGCAAAAACAGGCTGTATACAGGAAAGATATAGATGTTAAATTCAAAATAACCACAAGATATAGTAAATCTTATTGACATTAAGAATAAAGTTAGGCATAATGATAGCAGTTAAGAAGAAATTAGCGCAGCAAGAAGCAACTGCTGACAGAAGCCGCGGATTGCGGATGACCAGGATGTAAGGTCATGAAGCTCCGCGGGTTTTTGCTGTAAAAGGCTTATGATAAAAGCCTGGATAAAAGGATAATCAGGCAAGACGGCAGTAAGAGGCATATGGAGTGCGGCAGGATGGAGAAAAAGGATGAAAATAAATAGGATTATTAAGCGTTCCGGCAATACGGAAGCATATCACCCGGAAAAGATTGTGAATGCAATGAAAAAGAGCTTTTTGTCCTGTGGGACAAGGGTAAATGACGAGGTGCTTTATGGCTTGCTGCAGGCTGTGGAGAAGCAGCTGGACGGAGTGGAAAGCAGGACGGTTGAAGCGATTCAGGATCAGGTGGAGACGGCTCTGATGGAAAAGGGCTACTATAAGGAAGCTAAGGCTTATATTCTGTACCGCCAGAAACGGGCTGAGCTTCGCGGGGTGAGAATGGCCTTGGCAGACGGAATCGGCGCGGAGGGCTTTCGCTCTGTGCTGGCGAAAATCCAGAGGGACTTTCCTCAGGAGGAATATGCGCTGTCAGTTTTGCAGGTGAAATTTGCAGGATTCATGAAAAAGGGCATGCATACGGATGAAAAGCTGGCCGCTCTGATCAAAGCAGCGACGGAGCTGACCAGTCAGGAAGCTCCTAAGTGGGAGAATATTGCAGCCAGGCTTTTGTCTTTCCGTTTTCACAGGAATCTGAATAAGGAGTTAAGGAAGCGCGGCATCCATAATTTATATGAGAAAATCAGCTGGCTAGCAGAACAGAAGCTTTACGGGGACTATATTCTGAAGCATTACAGCAAGGCGGAGATTGAGGAAGCAGAAACCTTTCTGGTGAATGAACGGGATGAACTGTTTAATTTTTCGGGATTGGATTTGCTGATCAAGCGATATGTTATCTCCACGCATCAGCATGAGCCCCTGGAATCGCCACAGGAGATGTATCTGGGAATTGCTCTTCATCTGGCAATGGAGGAAAAGCATGAACGTATGCAGTGGGTTAAGAAATTCTACAATATGCTTTCAAAGCTGGAGGTGACTATGGCTACACCAACGCTGGCAAATGCCAGAAAGCCCTACCATCAGCTATCCTCCTGCTTTATTGACCTCGTTCCTGACAGCCTAAAGGGCATCTTCCGTTCGATAGACAATTTTGCGCAGGTTTCCAAATATGGCGGAGGCATGGGGCTGTACTTTGGCAAGGTCAGGGCTGCTGGCAGCGCCATCCGCGGGTTTGAAGGAGCCGCAGGCGGTGTGATCCGCTGGATCAGAATCGTGAATGACACAGCGGTTGCCGTTGATCAGCTAGGTGTACGTCAAGGGGCAGTGGCGGTTTATCTGGATGCATGGCACAGAGATCTTCCAGAATTTCTTCAGCTGAGGACAAACAATGGAGACGAGCGCATGAAAGCCCATGATGTGTTTCCCGCCATCTGTTATCCAGATTTATTCTGGAGAATGGCTCAGGAGAGCCTGGAGCAGGACTGGTATCTGATGTGTCCCCATGAAATTCTGGTTACAAAGGGCTATGCCTTGGAGGATTATTACGGTGAAGAGTGGGAAAAACGCTATTTTGATTGTGTAAGAGACGCACGCATACAAAAGAGGACGGTATCCTTAAAGGAAATCGTGCGTCTGATTCTGAAATCAGCAGTTGAGACAGGAACTCCCTTTACATTTAACAGAGACATTGTAAACCGCGCGAATCCAAACGGGCATGAGGGAATGATTTACTGCTCCAATCTTTGTACGGAAATCGCACAGAATATGGCGCCTATCGCTTCGGTGCAGACAGAGATTAAGAACGAAAACGGAGATACAGTGGTGGTAAATACTACCAGGCCAGGTGAGTTTGTTGTCTGCAATTTGGCATCCCTGTCTCTGGGAAATATTCCGGTTGAGAATCAGGAATACCTGACAGAGGTGGTAAAAACAGCGGTGAGAGCGCTGGATAATGTAATTGATCTGAACTATTATCCGCTGCCCTATGCGAAGCTTACCAACAGAACATACAGAGCCGTAGGCTTAGGAGTAAGCGGCTACCATCACATGCTGGCAAAGCACAAGATACGCTGGGAAACGGAAGAACATCTGAAATTTGCAGATAAGGTATTTGAACAAATCAACTATGCTGCGATTGAGGCCAGCACGGAGCTTGCAGAGGAAAAGGGCTGTTATGCAAGATTTGAAGGCTCAGACTGGCAGACAGGGGCTTATTTTGACAAGAGGAATTACAGTTCGGAAAGGTGGCAGAAGCTTAAAAAAAGGGTTAGCAGACAGGGGATGCGCAATGCATATCTGCTGGCAGTGGCGCCTACAGGCTCTACTTCGATCCTGGCCGGGACCACAGCCGGTATTGATCCGGTTATGAACAAGTACTTTCTGGAGGAAAAGAAAGGCTCTATGCTTCCGCGTGTTGCGCCGGAGCTGTCGGCGGAAACCTACTGGTATTATAAAAACGCACATTTGCTCGATCAAAGCTGGTCCGTCAAAGCCTGTGGAGTCAGACAGAGGCACATTGATCAGGCTCAGTCCATGAATTTATATATAACCAATGATTTCACCTTAAGACAGGTGCTTAACCTGTATATTCTGGCATGGAAGTGGGGCGTAAAAACGGTTTACTATGTTCGCTCCAAGTCCTTGGAAGTAGAAGAATGTGAGAGCTGTTCTTCTTAACATATAGCTGAAACTGTTTAGCCCGGCGCCTGGCCTTTCCTTCCGCCTGTTGTTTTGCGAAAACCGGCCAGGCCTGAAACAGTGATCTACAAGAAAGGGAGGAGAAATTCGATGAGCGAGTTTAAGACGGAGATGGCACTGCCTCACAAGCCTTTGTTTAACCCGGCAGGTGATACAGAGGTGGTGAAAAGAAGAATGATCGGCGGCAATACAACAAACCTCAATGATTTTAATAATTTGAAATATCCATGGGTATCAGACTGGTACCGTCAGGCTATGAATAATTTTTGGATTCCGGAGGAAATCAATCTGTCCCAGGATGTAAAGGACTATCCGAAGCTGAGCAGGCCGGAGCGTACAGCATACGATAAAATACTGTCATTTTTGGTATTTCTGGATTCAATCCAGACTGCCAACCTGCCATGCGTAGGTGAGTATATTACAGCGAATGAAGTGAATCTTTGCTTAAATATTCAAACCTTTCAGGAATGCGTGCATTCCCAGTCTTACTCCTACATGCTGGATACCATTTGCTCCCCGGATGAGAGAATGGACATCCTGTACCAGTGGAAAACAGATGAGCGGCTGCTTAAGCGCAACACCTTTATTGGAGACTGCTATAACCTGTTTCAGGAAAAGAAGGACCCAGGAACGCTTTTAAAGGTAATGATGGCCAACTATATTCTGGAAGGTATATATTTCTATTCCGGCTTTATGTTCTTTTATAATCTTGCCCGTAACGGAAGGATGCCGGGATCGGCACAGGAAATCCGTTACATTAACAGAGATGAGAATACCCATCTGTGGCTGTTTCGAAGCATCATCCTGGAGCTTCAGAAGGAGTGCCCGGAGCTGTTCGATGAAAAAATGGTAAAAGAGCTCAGGGAGCTTTTGATGGAAGGCGTTCGTCAAGAAATTGCCTGGGGCCATTATGTAATAGGGGACAATATTCCGGGACTTACAAGGGATATGGTATCTGATTATATTCAGTATCTTGGCAATCTGCGATGGACCAGTCTTGGATATGAAGTGATTTATCCTGGGCATGAAAGTGAACCGGAGTCTATGGAGTGGGTATCCCAGTATTCCAATGCCAATATGGTAAAAACAGATTTTTTTGAGGCTAAGTCAACAGCATACGCGAAATCCACTGCACTGGTGGATGATTTGTAAAAGCAGAAGCAATGCGGCAATGGAGACAGAGCGGGAGAAAGAAGGTTTGAAGAAAACGTGAATGAGCTTATGGGTTTAGATAGGCGCAGATGACGGGCGGTATACAGAGTAAGGACGTTCTGGAATTTAGGTCATGAAAGGGAGCTTGGGCTGCTTGAGCGGTAGCGCCGGCTTTAAGCGTTATGTATATATCCGATGTGGTGTTTGAGGTTATGAACATCATGTCGGATTTTTTGTGAGCAAAACCGATAATGCCTGGTTAATTTGCAGATTACCTGAATTTCAGGAAATTGTAATGCTTTATCCTCTTCTTTTTTTAGGGGTCTGCCGGACGCTGCTATATCAGTCCTTAATCATTTTAATTCGATTCTTATGCCGGAAAATACGGAATTAATAAACCATGAAATTAATTATAAAAAATAAATAGTAATAAAAAAAGGAAAAAAACTGTTTAGAACAACTAAAAAGCAAAATAAAAAATTATATAATTTATGGATGTTTTTCTTTTTGCAATTTATGTATAATAATAAAACGGGGGAATAATTATAAAAAATAATTAAACATGTCAGCAGAAAGTGGTTTAAAATGCACGGGGTTAGACACAAACAGGAGGGATTGTTTTGCTTATAAAAAGAATATGTCTGATAGCTATAGCCGCAGTTGCTATAGCTGCGGTTGTTATAAAAACAGGTATGGAAAGAGAGGCTTTATCTGGAGTGGAAGGCGAGCTGGTATCTGAGGAAGGGCTTGCTCTTAATGGGGGAGATCTGGAACGTGCGGTCAGGGCGCGGGAAATCTGGAGCTGGGCTGCGGAGTGTGGCTTGACAGATGTGTTTTCTTATGATGATTTCATGAACGCATTGAAAGCTGAGAATCAGAATAGAAAAAGACTGCAGGAGGAAGGGGGTGTTATATATGGTCCTGTAGAATATACGCCGCTTCAATACTATCGCAGGCTTTTGGGTGAGTACGAGAGGCTGCTGCGTGCCCGTATTCTGGAAGAAACGGAACCTTCGGAACTCTTTCGCTTCTACGAAACCCATCAGGAAAATTACATGGATGCGGATACAATTGAAGCAGAGTATACAATACGGCAAAATGGCCAGATTCTGTACGAAGGAAAGGTGGCTTTGGAAGCAGATAATATACGGTTTTTGTCAGAATCAGATGAAGAGCTGGTGAATCATTTGATACGACTGAATGAGGGAGAGCAGATCAGCTGGAAAGGCAGGAATGATGAGGAGAAGCTGTTAAATTGCACCAGAAGAGAAAAAGGAAGGTTAATTCCCTATGAGGAAGTGAAAGGCGCTGTGGCAGATCAGTATTCGGCAGAGCGCTTTGAACGAGAGCTGAGGCAAAGGCTTGAGAGCTAGAGAAGCTATATTAATAGTAGTAGATGGAAGGATAAAATAAAAATAATGCAGGTATGAATCATGACTTAAAAAGGAGGATGGTAAATGAAATATACAGGGAAAAAGATTCTTCTGGTATTGTTTGGCACAATGCTTTTATATGGTGGAACATCCTATAGCCCTGGTTTTACGAAAATGCCCGGTTATCTGACGGCTGAGGCAGGGGTAAAGCCTGTGGTGCCGGCGGGGATAATAGAGTCCAAAAAGCCGGTGGAGGTGGTTTCCTTCTATAACGGAGAACCAGATGCCGGGCATAGAGCAGGAGCCGCTTGCGCAAATATAGGCAACGGGGCAGAAGGAGAAAGAATTACACTCAATTCCGTAGCTAAGGCGGGCTATCGGCTAAAGGAATACCAGATTGAAGGCTATCCAGGGCTTAGGGTTACAGATGGAACCTTTGCTATGCCCTCCGGAAATTACCAGACATTAAAAGTGATGGCGGTATTTGAAGAAAACGAGTTGAGGCAGCCTATGACATTTTATGTTGATTCAGCTCAAGGCAATGATGCTTCATCTGGAAATTCAGAGAAAACAGCTTGGAAAACTCTGAATCGGGTAAAGCAGCATGAATTGTTTGTTCCTGGTGATCGAATCCTGCTGAAACGGGGGAGTGTGTTTCAAGGGCAGCAGCTTGCCTTCTCCGGCATGGGGAATCAGAAGGCTCCCATTGTGATCGGCGCATATGGGGAGGGAGAACTGCCTCGCCTTGACGGTGAGGGCAAGGTGGAAAATGTAATTTCCCTTTATAATCAGGAGTATATAACCATTTCCGATCTGGAAATAACGAATCTAGCTTCTGAATATCGTTCTGATTTTGGCCTGAACACCAGTGATAATAAGCAGAAGCCGTTAAGAGCCATCAATGTATCTATCAAAGATTTTGGGACAGCCTCTGGCATTTCCATCCGTAATTGCTATATTCATGATATAAATGGAAATATTGGACTAAAGTGGAATGGAGGAATCTTTTTTGATGTAAAAGCGGATATCGTAGATGGTAAGCTGTCGGGCGTTCCCAGCAAATACGATCATGTGATTATATCAGGCTGTACCTTTGAGAGAGTGGACCGATCGGGAATTAAGCTTGTTAACTCTTCATGGTGCAACCAGTGGGAGCAGAATGCGCCTGGCGTTCCTGTCAACTGGTATCCATCCACCAACGTAGTGGTAAAAGAAAACTATATGGAAAAGATTGGCGGCGACGGAATTACCGTACGTGATACGGACGGTGCGCTGATTGAGAGAAATCTGGTGCGTGACTGCCGCTATCAGGAAACTGGCTATAACGTTGGAATCTGGCCTTTTGAGGCATCCAATACAGTGATACAATACAATGAGGCATACGATACCCACAGTGTACAGGATGGTCAGGGCTTTGACTGCGATCATGCCTCATCCAATTCCATTATGCAGTATAATTACAGTCATAACAATGAAGGCGGCTTTATGCTGATCATGGGGGGGTATCCACACACAGGTGCCACGATTCGTTATAACATCAGCCAGAATGACAGGGATAAGACCTTTGAATTTGCCCAGGGCTGCCCCAAAGGAGTTATGATTTATAACAATACGATTTATTCTGATTGCACCATTCCAAAGGGGATCTTTTATTTATCAAAATCAAATGCAAAAAAAGGAGTAGGTGTAAATGAGGCATATGTATTTAATAACCTGTTCTATTATCCAGAGGGCCAGATTCTTTATGGAGAAAGCGAAGATAAGGCAAAGCTGCAGGAAAATATAAAGCTGTACAATAATGCGTATCTTGGAGGCGTGAGCAGCTTGAGAGCAGATCCCAACGCGGTTGAGGCCGGGGAAGCCGGGCTGGTTTCTCCGGGCTTGGCGCCAAGGATTAATGACACCCATAAGCCAGTGGTAGGAGATTCCGGGAGATTTGAGGGATATAAATTGGCAGAGGGTTCTAAGCTGATTGACGCCGGTGTGACGCTGGAGGAGGCAGTTTCATATTTTGGCGGTAAAGAGCCCTTTGATGGAAGAACTCTTTCGCCTAGGGAGCTTTACGAATTAGCCAGAAAAGGAACCAGTATAAAGCATGTGGTAGGAAGAAATTTTCCGGCAATAGAAGGTGTAAACTATAATCAGGATTTCTTGGGGAATAAGAATCGGTATGGTGAAAAGCCTGATATTGGAGCGGTGGAATTTATGCCAGAAAAATAATCAGGATGCTCGGTCAGAGAACCGTCATTCTACATCCTAGCCCCCCGAAGCCGCGGATAGCACCTAGGCTTTTGGGGGCTTCCTTGCAGCCCGGCATGGCGTCAGTAATGCTTATAGATGGTTGTTTGAATTAAAATAAGGATATAGCTTGAAAATATAGGCGGTTGTGGGTATAATAACCAGGTGGGCAATGAACTATGCAGTTCCTCCGCCCATTCGCCCCAGAACCATTTGTGAGGAAAGGAAATATTATGAAAAAGCGAACAATACTGACTATGGTCTTAGCTGCCGCCATTTCCACTGCCGCCTGCTCTGCCATGGGCAAATCAGGGGAAAAGCTCCCCGCAGAAAACAGCGTTATGATAGATGAGGGGGGTAATGTCAGCTGGGCTTCGGTAGAGCCCTATGATTCCTCGGATGGAACAGAGGAAGAGCTGAAGACCTGGGCAGAGAATAAGATTGCGGCTTTTAACAGCTCCCTTGGCAAACCGGCCCAGGCTGTTAACTCAAGCGGATCAGAAAGGCTCCCGGTAGCAATCGGATCGGTCGCCGTTGGAAATGGTACAGCCACTTTAATTACAGAATATGACACCCCGTCCCGCTTGGTAGAATTTGCCGGTGAGATCGGTGATTATAACGTTCCGTTTACTGCCCTGGAGGTAGGCCGCGTCGCGTCTGCCGGCCAGAGCTTTGAGGGAATTACCTTCAAGGATGAGAAGGGAAACACAGTAGACGCCCAGACCGTCCGGGCCGGTAACGAAAAACTGGCGGTAAAAGCGGAAGGGCAGGGTATTATAAAAACTGAAAATGCCATTCTCTATATAAGCGACGGCTGTACGCTCCAGGACAGCAGAACCGTTCAGACCGCCCAGGAGGGAACAAGTTATATCGTATTAAAATAATTTATTATTTTCAAAGAACATAAAGAGAGGATGCAGATATGGAAAAGACGATGGAAAAAATTGTGGCGCTCGCCAAAAACAGAGGCTTTGTTTATCCAGGCTCTGAAATCTATGGAGGTCTGGCAAACACCTGGGATTACGGCAATTTGGGCGTAGAGCTTAAAAATAACGTTAAGAAAGCATGGTGGCAGAAGTTTGTTATGGAAAGTCCCTATAACGTAGGTGTAGACTGCGCGATTTTGATGAATCCTCAAACCTGGGTAGCCAGCGGCCATTTGGGAGGATTCTCCGATCCTCTGATGGACTGTAAGCAGTGTAAGGAGCGATTCCGGGCCGATAAGCTGATTGAGGATTATAATGAGGCTCACGGCATTCACAGCGAAGGCTCTGTAGACGCATGGTCTCAGGAGCAGATGAAGCAGTATGTGGATGACAAGCATATCTGCTGTCCAAGCTGCGGCACTCATGATTTTACTGAAATCCGTCAGTTTAACCTGATGTTTAAGACCTTCCAGGGTGTAACTGAGGATGCAAATAACGTGGTATACCTTCGGCCTGAAACGGCTCAGGGTATTTTTGTCAACTTTAAAAATGTACAGAGAACCTCCAGAAAGAAGGTTCCTTTCGGTATCGCTCAGATTGGAAAATCCTTCCGCAACGAGATTACCCCTGGCAATTTTACCTTCCGTACCAGAGAATTTGAGCAGATGGAGCTGGAGTTCTTCTGCAAGCCCGACACCGACCTGGAGTGGTTTGCGTATTGGAAGCAGTTTTGCATTGACTGGCTGAAGGCCCTTGGCATGAAAGAGGAAGAAATGCGGGCAAGAGACCACGAAAAGGAGGAGCTTTCCTTCTACAGTAAGGCTACGACAGATATTGAGTTTCTGTTCCCCTTTGGCTGGGGCGAGCTTTGGGGCATCGCAGACAGAACGGATTATGACCTGACCCAGCATCAGAACGTATCGGGCCAGGATATGTCCTACTTTGACGATGAGAGCAAGGAGAAGTATATTCCGTATGTGATTGAGCCGTCGCTGGGGGCAGACCGTGTAACGTTGGCGTTTCTGTGCTCGGCTTATGATGAGGAGGAGCTCGGAGAAGGAGATATAAGAACTGTACTGCACTTCCATCCAGCCATTGCTCCTGTAAAGGTGGGGGTTCTGCCTTTGTCCAAGAAGCTGAATGAGGGCGCGGAGAAGATTTATGCAGAGCTTTCCAAATACTACAACTGTGAGTTTGATGACAGAGGCAACATCGGTAAAAGATACAGACGGCAGGATGAAATCGGCACTCCTTTCTGTATTACCTACGATTTTGATTCTGAGGAGGATCATGCCGTGACTGTTCGTGACCGGGATACAATGGAGCAGGTAAGGGTTCCCATTGCAGAGCTGAAAGAGTACCTTTCGGACAAATTCATTTTTTAGCCAGAGGCTTTCACAAGCTTCATAATAAGGTAATCGCTAATTATAAAGAGCTGCTTGTATCCTTCCAGGGAAACAGGCAGTTTTTCTATGAGCCGGGGTAGCTCTGGCATCTGTCCGAAGTTAGAAAGACAGGCGGGCTAACAGTGTAAAATCCCTTATGGAATAAGGACCTTTCATAAAGTTTATAATAGTTTTATAAACGGAAAAAACGAATTGTGCTATACTGATAGCAACGGGTAACACTCTGTCTTGCTTAAGAGACAGTTTATGCTCCCAGAACCAACAAAGGAGGATGGGACTTATGAAATTAAAGACCCGTCTGGCGATCGCGTTTTTGACTATAACATTTGTTCCAATGCTGCTGTTTTATCTGACTGTTTTGGCTCTGAGCAGCTATCAGGCCAGATCCTTTTCAAAAGAGTATGGTCTTACGGAGCAGGTGGATCTGTTCTCGGGCAACTCCATGCAGATATTTAACCGCCTTACCAAGCGTTCCCAGGAGGAGATTCGAAAAACTCTGGATTCCAACCCGGATAAGTACAATGACAGAACCTATCTGGATTCTGTTAATGACGAGTTAAAGAGCCATTATGCGTACCTGATACTGCGCAAGGGAGACAGTATCGTGTATTGCGGTGATGATAACAAGGAAGCCAATGAAACCTTGTGCGATCAGCTGCCCCGGTTTGATACCATACGGGGGGAGCTGGAGGGCGGCATTTATCTGGACGGGGAAAGTCAGCATCTAATTAAGCAGATGGATTTTAAGTATCCCGACGGCAGCCTAGGCAGCGCTTTTATCATCTCGAATGTGGACGATCTGGTTCCTGAGGTGAAATCGCTGCTGAGAGAAATGATGATTATGGGGGCTTCCATTCTTATTACAGCCGGAATTATTCTGACTCTGTGGGTATACCGATCGATCTTAAGTCCCTTGAATAAGCTTCAGATAGCAACAAAGAAGATAAGGGATGGAAACCTGGATTATGTTCTGGACGTAGACGCGGATGATGAAATAGGGCAGCTGTGTCAGGATTTTGAGGAGATGCGGATTCGTTTAAAGGAGAACGCAGAGGAGAAGGTACAGGATGACAGGGAAAATAAGGAGCTTATCAGCAACATTTCCCATGATTTAAAAACCCCTATTACAGCGATCAAAGGCTATGTGGAGGGAATTATGGATGGAGTGGCTTCTTCGCCGGAAAGGCTGGACAAATACATCCGAACCATTTACAATAAGGCTAATGACATGGATCGGCTCATTGATGAGCTGACCTTTTATTCCAAGATTGATACCAATAAGATCCCCTATGCGTTTTCCAAGATTAATGTAGCCCAGTATTTTAAGGACTGTGTGGAGGAGGTTGGCCTGGATATGGAGGCCAGAGGTATTGAGCTGGGATATTTTAATTATGTGGATGAAGATGTGGTGGTAATTGCTGATGCAGAGCAGATGAAACGAGTGATCAATAATATAATCAGTAATTCAGTGAAATATCTGGATAAGAAAAAAGGAATTATCAATATTCGGATAAAGGATGTGGGGGATTTTATCCAGGTGGAAATTGAAGATAATGGCAAAGGGATTGCGGCGAAGGATCTGCCTAATATTTTTGACCGGTTTTACCGCACCGATTCTTCCCGGAATTCCTCTCAAGGGGGAAGCGGTATCGGGCTTTCCATTGTCCGAAAGATCATTGAGGATCACGGAGGCCGCATTTGGGCTACCAGTAAGGAAGGGATTGGAACGGAGATTCATTTTGTTCTAAGAAAATATCAGGAGGTTGTACAGGATGAGCAAAATACTGATTGTGGAAGATGAGGAGAGCATAGCGGAGCTTGAGAAGGATTATCTGGAGCTGTCCGGTTTTGAAGTGGAAATGGAGAATGACGGGACGGAGGGACTTCAAAAGGCGCTGAAGGAGGACTATGATCTTCTGATTTTGGATTTAATGCTACCTGGAATAGATGGATTTGAGATTTGCAGGCGGGTAAGAGAGATTAAGAATACGCCCATTATCATGGTTTCGGCCAAGAAAGAGGATATTGACAAGATCCGGGGACTGGGACTGGGAGCGGATGACTACATTACAAAACCCTTCAGCCCCAGTGAGCTGGTAGCAAGAGTGAAGGCTCATCTGGCCCGGTATGAGCGCTTAATTGGAAGCGGACAGCCGGCTAACGAGATGATAGAGATCCGCGGCCTTAAGATTGACAAAACGGCCCGCCGCGTGTGGATAAACGGAGAAGAAAAGACCTTTACAACCAAGGAATTCGACCTCCTGGCTTTTCTGGCCCAGAATCCCAATCACGTATTTACAAAGGAAGAGCTGTTCAGCAGAATATGGGATATGGAGTCTATTGGAGATATAGCAACCGTTACGGTGCATATTAAGAAGATTCGTGAGAAAATTGAATTTAATACGGCCAAGCCCCAATATATAGAAACAATCTGGGGGGTTGGATACCGGTTTAAGGTTTAACTTTGACATTGCATTAGATTTGGTGTAAAATAATCTCAGCTAGGAAGGTATGTCTATTTGGACAAAGTGAAATCCCGTGTATGCAAGTACACGGGATTTCTTTTTGGCTAGCCGTCTGTATGGTTCCGGTCTATCCATTTGCAGATATAGCAGCCAGCTACACCTGCATGACCGAAAGAAGGGAGTTAAGTATGTAATCCATTTGCACACCCTCTCTATGCTGGAGAGAGTCGACAGCAAATCTATTATATACCATAAATACTGCCGAACGCTAGGCTGGAAATAATTGAGGGGGAAAGAAAAGGTAAGATGCAAAAAGCTCCTGGAAACAGCAAGAGAAATAAAGCATAGCAGATTTTTTGTCGTATATACGAACTCATAACGGATATGTGAGAATGGCGGAAAATAAAAAGGATTATACCGGTTTTTGCGCTAAATTAACAAATTTTCACGGAAAAACTCTTTACTCGGGGCATGTTTGTGATATAATGGACGAGATGGACGGATTATGGAAGCTGTATTTGCTCCGTTCAAAAAGAAGGACTAAATATTCAGAGAGTAGAATGCCAGTCTACAAGAACATGAGGAGGAAATAATTGATGGCAAAATGGGTTTATTTATTCAAAGAAGGCAAAGCCGACATGAAGAACCTGTTGGGCGGCAAGGGCGCTAATCTGGCTGAGATGACTAATCTGGGTCTTCCCATTCCACAGGGCTTTACCGTTACAACTGAGGCTTGCACCGATTACTATGCAAGCGGCAAGAAGATTACAGATGAGATTCAGGGGCAGATTTTTGACGCGCTGAAGGAATTAGAGAAGATTCAGGGAAAGACATTTGGAGATACTGAGGATCCGTTGCTGGTTTCTGTTCGCTCCGGCGCAAGAGCATCTATGCCTGGCATGATGGACACCATTCTGAACTTAGGTCTGAATGACGTTGCGGTAGAAGGCTTTGCCAAGAAGACTGGTAATCCGAGATTTGCATATGATTCTTACAGAAGATTTATTCAGATGTTCTCCGACGTTGTTATGGAGATGAGCAAGACCTTCTTTGAGGGTATTCTGGATGAGGTTAAGGAGGAGAAGGGCGCTAAGTTTGATACTGACCTGACTGCTGAGGACCTAAAGGAAGTCATTGCTAAGTACAAAGCGATATACAAGGAGAAGATGGGTGAAGAGTTCCCGCAGGATCCGAAGGTACAGCTTATGGAGGCTGTAAAGGCTGTATTCCGCTCCTGGGATAATCCGCGCGCAATCGTTTACAGGCGTATGAACGACATCCCTGGCGACTGGGGCACTGCGGTTAACGTCCAGGCCATGGTATTTGGCAACATGGGCAATACCTCTGGTACAGGTGTTGCATTTACACGTAATCCTTCTACCGGCGAGAACGGTATTTATGGTGAGTACCTAATCAATGCTCAGGGAGAGGACGTTGTGGCTGGTATCCGCACACCGCAGCCAATCACCAAATTGCAGGAGGATCTGCCGGAGTGCTATAAGGAGTTTATGGAGATTGCTCATAAACTGGAGGATCATTACCGCGATATGCAGGATATGGAGTTTACAATTCAGGAAGGGAAATTATACTTCCTGCAAACACGTAACGGTAAGAGAACTGCTCCTGCGGCTTTACAGATTGCCTGCGATTTAGTTGATGAAGGAAAGATTACTCCTGAGGAGGCTGTTTGCAGAATTGAGGCTAAGTCCTTAGATCAGCTGCTGCATCCTACCTTTGACGCCGCTGCGTTAAAGGCCGGAAAGGTAATTGGCTCCGCGCTTCCTGCATCTCCCGGCGCTGCGGCTGGTAAGGTTTACTTTACGGCAGACGAGGCTAAGGCACATCATGAGGCTGGTGAAAGAGTTATTTTGGTGCGTCTTGAGACTTCACCAGAGGACATTGAGGGTATGCATGCGGCTGAGGGTATTTTAACGGTACGCGGCGGTATGACCAGCCATGCGGCAGTTGTTGCCCGTGGTATGGGTACAGCTTGTGTGTCCGGCTGCGGTGAGATTAAGATCAACGAGGCTGAGAAGCGTTTTGAGCTTGGCGGACACAGCGTTAAGGAAGGCGATTATATTTCCTTAGACGGTTCCACAGGCAAGATTTATCTTGGAGATATTCAGACGGTAGAGGCTACCGTAAGCGGAAATTTTGGAAGACTGATGGATTGGGCTGACCAGTTTAGAACTTTGAAGGTAAGAACGAATGCAGATACTCCTGCAGATACGAAGAATGCCATTAAGCTGGGTGCAGAGGGTATTGGTCTTTGCCGTACAGAGCACATGTTCTTCGAGCCGGAGAGGATTCCAAAGATCCGTAAGATGATTCTGTCTGACTCTGTTGAGGCCAGAGAGCAAGCGTTAAATGAGCTGATTCCTTTCCAGAAGAGTGACTTTAAGGCAATGTACGAAGTTCTGGAAGGCAAGCCAATGACTGTGCGTTACTTAGATCCGCCGCTCCATGAGTTCGTTCCAACATCACCGGAGGATATCAAGGCTCTGGCAGCTGACATGGGCTTGACGCCAGAGAAAGTAAAGGCGAAGTGCGACGAGCTTCATGAGTTCAATCCTATGATGGGACATAGAGGCTGCCGTCTGGCTGTGACATATCCGGAAATTGCTAAGATGCAGACCAGAGCTGTTATGGAGGCAGCTATTGAGGTTAAGAATGAAAAAGGCTACGATATCGTTCCTGAGATTATGATTCCCCTTGTTGGTGAGAAGAAAGAGCTTAAGTTTGTTAAGGATATTGTTGTTGAGGTAGCTGAACAGGTTAAGAAGGAAATGGGCTCCGATATTCAGTATCATATCGGTACAATGATCGAGATTCCGAGAGCCGCTTTAACTGCTGACGCTATTGCTGAGGAGGCTGAGTTCTTTTCCTTTGGTACCAATGATTTAACTCAGATGTCCTTTGGCTTTTCTCGTGATGATGCGGGCAAGTTCTTAGAATCCTACTATAAGGCTAAGATTTATGAGTCTGACCCATTTGCAAGACTTGATCAGACAGGCGTAGGCCAGCTGGTTCAGATGGCAGCTGAGAAGGGAAGAAAGACAAGACCTGACATCAAACTGGGTATTTGCGGTGAGCACGGCGGAGATCCTTCCTCTATTGAGTTCTGCCACAAGATTGGCTTGAACTATGTATCCTGCTCTCCATTTAGAGTTCCCATTGCCCGCTTAGCGGCAGCACAGGCAGCTATTAACGAAAAGAGGAATTAGACAACAATATATTTACTTCTGTACCTTAACGGTGACAAGAGAGGATGTAAGAGCATTTATGGCTGAACGTTCAGAGTACACAAAGACCAACAGATTTAAAGATATTGTAGTAAAAGTCTATATATGAGTTTTGCGAGGGAAAGTGTTAATACTTTCCCTCGTTTGATGTTTGGGAATAGACCTTATTTAAGGTTTGTTCCCTTTTTTTATATCTTTAAAGAAGGAGGTCATAAAGAATGACAAACACAGCGTTAAGAGCAGGAGAGAAGAAAGATTCTCGCACAATTACTTTCAAGAACAAGGAACACGAAAAGTTTTACAGGGAGTATCTTCCCAGATGTAGGTATCAGGACGTGTACCATAAAGCATTGGTATATTGTCTTGGGATTGATCGGGATACGAGAGAACATGTAGATCGGATTTATGATTTTAGGACAGGATATGTATGCTGAAGATTAGGCTGCAAGGGACTTTGAAAGACATCAAATGGTTTAAAAGGCTTATGGAACGAAATAAGGAAATCGAGGTACTGCAGGTTTCAGAGCCATTTTCCAACAAAGGGACAAATAAATATTTTCGTGTTTACGCAGAAATAGAAAAAGAGAAGAAATAGAGCAGGAGGAAAGTATATGTGCAGAGTAATCGCAATCGCAAACCAAAAAGGTGGAGTCGGTAAAACGACAACAAGCGTCAATTTAGGAATCGGTCTCGCAAGGGCAGGAAAAAAGGTACTGCTGGTGGAAGCAGATGCACAGGGAAGTATGGCGGTCAGCTTAGGAATCCGTGAACCGGACGAGCTGGATGCTACACTGGTCAACATTATGGAAAAGGTAATCAATGATGAAGATATAGAGCCGGGTGAGGGCATTATTCACCATGAGGAAGGTGTTGGTTTTATCCCTGCCAATATTGAGTTGGCGGGATTGGAAACGGCACTTGTCAATGTCATGAGCCGGGAAATGGTGCTTCGACAATTAATAAATAATATTAGAGCGGATTATGATTTTATTCTGATTGATTGTATGCCCTCTTTAGGAATGATCACCATCAATGCGCTTGTAGCGGCTGACAGTGTACTAATTCCGGTAGAGGCGGCATATCTGCCCGTTAAAGGACTACAACAGCTTATAAAGACGATTGGACGGGTACACAGAAAACTGAACCCAATGCTTTCCATTATGGGCATTTTATTTACGAAAGTAGGCTGTAGGACAAATTTTGCAAGGGATATTGCAGAGCAGATCAGAGAGGCTTATGGGAACCAGGTACATATTTTTGATAACTGTATTCTGCTTTCTGTGAGGGCGGCAGAGACTTCCGCAGAGGGAAAAAGCATTTATTTACGTGCTCCTAAAGGAATTAACTGACTTCTTATGATGATCTGTTTGGAACGAGTGAACAGCAATTTGGCGAGGTAGTTACTTCCGTTCCCATTACACAGTTCCGTCCGTTCAGGAATCATCCTTTTCGGGTATTGGACGATGAAAAAATGCAGGAAACGGTTGAGAGCGTAAAACGTATGGTGTACTCATGCCGGGAATTGTTCGTCCTCATCCAGAGAATGGCTATGAGGTTATTGCAGGACATAGAAGATGGCGAGCCTGTGAGCTGGCAGGTTTGGAGGAAATGCCTGTTATTATCCGTGACATGGACGATGACACCGCCACCGTGATCATGGTCGATACGAATATCCAGAGAGAGGATATTCTGCCTAGTGAAAAGGCGAGAGCATATCAGATGAAAATATGAGGCATTAAGACATTAGGGGAGCAAGGGAGACAAGAATACGGCGGATATCGTAGGCGAAGCTGCCGGGTACAGCGGAAGGACGGTTCAGTGGTACATGCGCCTTGCAGAATTAGCCCAGGAATTATTGGATTATGTAGATGCTGGTAAAATCCCTATGGTGGTCGGAGAAAAACTGTCATATCTTCAAATAAATGAGCAGATGTGGCTTGTGGAAGCGATTGCGAATAGTGGTTTATTCCCATCAAAAGTGCAGGCAGAACAGTTGAAAGAAAGCAGCAGTGCAGGGATATTAACAGAGGGTGATATTTATGCAATCCTAGTAAAAAAAGGAAGTGGAACTGTTAATGTTACGATTTCTGCAAAGAAAATACGCAATTATTTACCGCTTGCTTATACGAAAGATCAGATAGAGGAAGTTATTTATACACTTTTAGATAGATGGAAACAAAATGAAGGGAAGGAGTGATAGCGGATGCAGGAGTTACAGTTTGCATATTTCCGTGGAATGGAAGCGGAACAATACAGCTTTTACCGTGTTCCAAAGGTGTTGTTCATTGCAGAATGCTTTAAGTCTCTTTCCTGTGAAGCAAAGGTTTTATGCGGTTTAATGCTAGGCCGTATGAGCCTTAGCATTAAAAATCGTTGGCTTGATGATGATGACAAAGTATATATTATCTTTGCTGTGGAAGAGATCATGGAATTGATGAACTGTAAGACACAGAAAGCAACAAAGCTATTAAAAGAATTGGATACGGAGGAAGGAATTAGGTTGATTGAGAAGAAGCGATTGGGCTTGGGAAAACCTAATGTAATCTATGTGAAAAATTTCATGATTAAGAAAATATCACATGAACTGGAGGAGGGAAATCCAGATGATACACGGGTACAAGTTGTTACTGGATCAGAGGATTCCTGCGCTGTTTCACAGAATTTTGAAAATCACAATTTAAGAGTTTCGGGAATCAAAAATCTAGAATTTCCAGAATCAAAAATCCAGAATTTTGAAAATCACAGGTCCAGAGTTTCCCAAATCAAAATCTAATAAGACTAATATTATCAAGACTGATTATAGTGAAACTGATAATATCCAATCTTATCCTATCAGCAGGCAGGCACAAGAAGTTGAGAGGGAAGTGGATGTGATGGAGCAGATGGATAATTACCGTGAATTTATCCGGGAAAGAATATTCTACTACGAATGTTATGGAAATGAACGATCCCGTGAACGTGAGGACGTAGACGAGTTAGTGGAGTTGATTGTAGAAGTTATGTTACAGCCGGATAACAGCACGGTAAGAATTGCAGGAATGGACAAGCCTTCAGCAGTTGTGAAAAGCCGTTTTATGAAGTTGGAGCAATCCCACATAGAGTATGTATTGTTCTGCTTGCACAGGAACACTACGAAAGTTGGAAATATAAAGGCGTATCTTTTAACGACGATTTACAATGCAACTATGACGATAAGCAATTATTATCAGGCAGAGGTAAACCATGACATGTATGGGGGCGGTTAAATGAGTAAAAAAGATTGACAAAAAGCAATGTAAATTGCAGCAATAGAAAAAACTTGAAAAAAATTATAATCTGGAATATAATGATGCGTGAAACTTTAGATGGTATGGTGTAATTAGTTGTGTATAGGAACAAATGTAATGAAGTCAATTCAAGTATCAATTTTAAGAGATTTGGGAGAATTTCAGTCGGTTGCAGAAATTTTACAAGAACGGAAGTTGCCTTTTCAATATCGGATTCTCGAAAAACGAGTGATTGAATCCAATCGTTTTATTAGCCGAATGCTACAAATTCCCTTGGCAACAAAAGTCTTTTATTTGAATAAGCTCTGTGTGGTTGACGGTGTTCCCAAGTCAATAGAAAAAATATATCTCCTATATGATCGGGTGAAGGGAATTGAAGAGGCGGACTTGACTCATAAATCTTTTTACCAGGAGATTAAGGAGCGCTTTGGGTATGTAACAAAGAGGAATGAGGAAGAAATTCTGATTGTTTCCGCTAGCGAAGAAGAACGACGGCTGTTGGCATGTGAGGAGGATGAATTTTTAATGATTAAGGGAACTACTTACTTGGATGAGGAACAGCCTTTTGAGTATTTTGAGATTATCTCAGTCAGTGATTTTTATATGTTTAGGAGTGTAGTAGAAGAATGATGGATTATGATGCACTCTATATTCAGTTGTTAAAGAGTATTAAGGAGAAAATGATACGAGGTGAGTATCAAATTGGGGACCGTCTAGAGTCAGAGCGCTCTATGGCCGAGCAATATGGCATCAATCGGATGACAGTGAGACGAGCATTAAAGAGCCTGGAAGAAGAAGGCTATCTGCAGGCACGACGGGGAAGCGGAACTTATGTGGTAAACCTACCGGCGATTGAGCCCCAGATTGAACAGGGTACAGTGGCACATTTTAGCTTAAGTGAGCAAATTCGTTTGGCAGGTTATGAATCTTCTCGTGATGTGCTTTCTATGAGGAAAATTTCTTGCGAGGGAAAGATAAAGGAAAAATTTCCTCAAAGTGAAATGGTTTTTGAACTTGTTCGCTTATCGAGAGTGAACAATGCGCCTTATGCGGTACAGAAGACCCATATCCCTGCGGATATTTTTTGGGATGCGGAACGGTATGATTTTGCCGAGGGTTCCTTGTATGAGTATATGGATATCCATGGACATTATCCTAAAAAGGTAGAGTCCATTTTAAAAATTGTCAGGCCACCGAAGGAATATGCAGAATATTTGGAACTTCCTGTTGGGAAAATGGTATATTTTCTTGAGTATTTTGGTTATGACAAGCAGAATACATTGATGGAGTATACGATTTCTTACCACTCTCCACAGAATACGTCCTTTAAATATGTGGTGAGAAAAAATTGTATGGAGTCTCCCCCAGTTTGAAGAGCCAAATAAGAAAATAATGCATATGAGGTAAAGAGATTACAGAAGTTCTGAAGTAAGTGAATGCTGTAATCTTTTTTTATTTTTTAAATTTTTAAAAAAGCTAAACAATTTTGTGTTTTCCTATTGAATTATGCCGTAAAACATGGTATAAATGTATAATTGGTATATATAGTATACCAATTATACCAATTTTAAAAACATTACAATGAAAGAAGGAGGATGATCTTATGAGTGTCATGCAGGCGCTATTGATCGCTTTGATTGCAGCGATAGCAAGATGTGAGGGTGACTGGTTGGGAGAGTGCAAAATACGAGAACCCATCGTCACTGGTTTTCTGGTTGGTTTAGTTTTGGGAGATGTAAAGAGTGGTTTGATGATAGGTGCAACTCTCCAGTTAATGTGGATGGGAGCTGTTGGTATCGGCCCCACGGCTCAGTTGGACATCGGTATCGGAGGCACCATTGGTACAGCGGTTGCCATTACAACGGGAACCGGTGCAGAGACGGCAGTTTTGTTTGCGGTTCCTGTAGCTGTTATAATGCAGTTCCTAAACACATTACTGATGTCTTCTTATTCCGGCGTTATGCTGATTGCTGACCGGAAGATTGACAAGCTGGATTTCAGAGGAATTAATCGTTGCCACTATTTCTGCGGTCTGTGTACGTTTCTGGCATATTTCATTCCCACCTTTCTGGTAATGTTTTTTGGAAACAATGCCATTGAGAGCGTTGTAAACAATATGCCGGAATGGGTAAATACAGGTCTTGGCGGTGTGGCTGCGCTTCTGCCTTGCCTTTGCTCTGTTGTTGAACATCATTATGGAAAAGAGATTAATCCCTTATTTCATTCTTGGATTTATCCCTGCTGCGTATGTAGGGTTTGATCTTACAATGATTGCAATCGCAGCAATCGCAATTGCACTTGCATGGATTGTTTTCATGCTGAGGCAAAACGAGGGCACAACGGTTGTAGCTGTATCAGCTGCTGATGATGAATGGGAGGATTGAGTTATGGCGAAAAATGAAGTTATCAGTGCGGAAAATAATATTACAAAGAAAGATTTTCGTGGCGTATTCTGGAGAAGTTGGACTTTAATGGGTTCCTTTAACTATGAGAGAATGCAAGGTCTTGGTTTCTTGTATGCGATTATGCCGGTTCTGAGAAAGATTTATAAAGGTGACGACGAAGGCTTGAAAGCTGCTATGCATCGTCATATCGCTGCCTTTAATATGACGGTTGCTCCTTCACCTTTCATAATGGGAACTACCATTGCCATGGAGGAAAAGGTAAAAAAGGATCCGAATTTTGATCCGGCTTCCATCAATGCCTTAAAAGTTTCCTTGATGGGTCCATTGTCAGGTATTGGTGACACATTTTTCTGGGGCATCATCCGTATTCTGGCTTGTGCATTGGCTGTTGGCTTTGCTACAGAAGGAAATCCGATTGCCCCTTTCATTTTGCTTCTAATATTTAATATTCCTAACTATCTGACCCGTCAGACAACATTGAATGTGGGTTACAAACAGGGTTCCACCCTTTTGAGGGATATGCAGTCAACCGGCAAGATGGCTCTGTTTACCCATTGTGCGGGTATAATCGGCGCTATGTCTATTGGTTGTATGATTGCCATGTGGGTAAGTATTGCCTGTCCGTTGCAGTTTACCATTGCTGGTAGTGAGGTTATCTTGCAGGAATATTTGGACCAGTTAATGCCAAAGCTGCTGCCGCTGTGCTTTACGTTGGGTGTTTATACATGTCTGCGGAAACGTATTAAGGTAGTTTACATTATTGGAGGAATTGTTGCTATCGGTTTCATTCTGGGTATCTTTGGTTTGATAAGTATGTAAGGAGGATGTAAAATGGCTATTTTAGATGTGAGAATTGATGATCGCCTGATTCACGGTCAGGTGTGCGGTGCTTGGATTCCTCAGTTTCAGCTTCAGCGTATTGCTATTGTTGATGATGAAATTGTAAATGATGAGCAGAGGAAGATGGCTTTGAAGTTTGGGTGTCCGGAACATTGCAAATTATCTATTTTTAATACAGAAAAAGCGGCGGATAAATTTATCCGTAAGATTGACGAAGGGATTCGTGTAATGATTCTTTGCAATAGTCCTGTGCCGATTTTGAAAATGGCAGAATATGGATATGAGGTACCGTTTATTACAGTTGGCAATATTTCCAACAGACTTGGTGCGGTGCAAATTGCTAGGAATACCTTCATTTCTCCAGAAGAGAGGGACGCTTTTGTGAAACTGATTGATCGAGGCGTAAAGGTTTATATTCAGAATGTTCCGAATGATCCGAGAGAAGATGTTACAAGTAAACTTAAGAATTTATAAAATAGTAGGTAATTGTTAAATGATTTTTTCGTTTCTGTGGATAGATATCCACAGAAACGGGCAGAGAGCCGAGGTCATTATTCAGATAAATTTCTGAGGTGACATAAAACATACGATTTTGGGCTTACACAAATAAGCCCAACGAAGTAGTATGACAATTAAATACTTTTTCAGGCAGCTAAGGGTTTTAGGCTTCTGATGTATTGTGGAGAATTCATACGGTATGCGACGATCACAGTAAGCTGGCTGGCGATCCCGGCCAGAAATACATCTGCCTTTGTAGTGATGTGATTACGCGTCCTGCGTCCGGCAACACACATATTGATTTTAAAGTGGTTGATTGCCCGTTCCACAATCGTCCTGATTTTATAAAGGGATTCCCATTCGTCCGTATCCCTCTGGATTCCCGGAAAGATGCGGAAATCCATGTTTTCGTAGGTATAGGTGGTCCTGCCCTTCGCGGTGCTGCAAGGTTCCGTACAGTCGCAGACCCACTGTCCTTTTACCATGTGAACCTTGGGGCAGCCCCATTTATCACGGTCAGCACGTCCTTTTTCATGACAATGTCCGAGGTACTTCATATCTAAAGGGGGGTCTTTCGGACAAGTGGGATAGCCATAAAGATTGTAACCAACTTTATCAAGGCTGCTTTCGTTCCGGGTGTTATAGGGAATCAGTGCCCTGGAAATATGGAATTTATTTTTAAGGAATCCATAGGTATCAATGGTATCAAAGGCGGAATCCCCCAAGAACGTATTTGGCTGGAAGTGGGGATGCAGCTGTTTGAAATCATCATCCAAAAAAGTAATGTGCCGGATAATGCCAAGTCCATTAGTAAGGATGGCAAACTCGTTCGCATGACAGAAATGGCCATTAATGTACAGCTGTTTCGCATGAGGAGAAGATGCGGCCTGTGAAGGCATGAGAACGTAAGCCATCATGTAAGGGTCAACCTCCGGATTATCTTTATAATAGGCCTTTAATCTGCGGATGAGGGCATTGAGGGTCTTGGGATTGTTTTCGGTGACGTAGAGTTCAATCCCAGCAGTATCAAAGGTGAGCATCTGAGCCAGTGAAGAATCAATGGCCAGACAGATGGGCTCAGTAAAATCGACAAGCTGATGGAACATTTCTTCAATAAACGGAAGAAAATCCTGTTTGAAGCGTGTAAACAGCGGAGCATCCGGAACCTTATGGAAGCCGCAAAAATCGCGAAGTTCCTTACAGAGATTAAGAAAAAGGATAAGCAAGGAATCTGTAGGAATGGAAAGAATCTTCTGAAGGATGAGGGCTGCCAAAAAGACGGAAAGAGGGTAAAGCCGTTTACGGCCTAAAGAGCGGTAAAAGGCATTGAAAAAAGAGTCAGGAATGAATGATTCGAGATCGAGGTGCTCATCAAGAAGCTGAAATAAGGAAGGTGCATCATCGATAAATAAGTCCTGGCATTCAGAAAAGGTTTCCTTCAAAGAAATCTGATGGAATTTAGCAGACATAAATTTTCTCCTCCTTTTGTGTAAAGTGGTTGGTGGTACTTCTATTTTACTACAAGTGGAGAGAAAATTTATATAGAAGAAGCAAGAAAACCCAGTGGAATCAATGGGTTTGGCAATTTAACAATTGCCTATTTATAAAATAGAAAAAGGAGAGAAGTAAAATGAAGCAAACAGTAATTGGAAATATTAAATCTCAGCCGGAAGTGCTGAAAGGTACTCTGGAGAGACAGTCTGTCTTTGTGGATCCTTTTGTGGAAATTTTTAAGAAGCATGATATTCGCAAAGTGTTCTTCTTTGGCTCAGGAACATCTTACAACGTATCTCATATTGCAGCTTATTATTTTAAGCAAATCGTTGACATTGATGCTAGTGCACAATATCCGACTGTATACAAGAACTATGAGAAGGCAGATTGGACCGGAATGTTACAGAAAGAACAAATTTTGTTTGTCGGAATCAGTCAGTCCGGCACTAGCGTATCTACTTGTGAAGTAATGAAGCATGCAAGGGAAAATGGTTATCTAACACTGGCAATCACAAGCAATTTGAACAGTAAGATTACAGAACTGGCAGAAACCTCCGTGTTATTGACTGTAGGAGATGAGTTGACACCTCCTGAGACCAAAGGTTACACGGTGTCTGTTCTGAGTGTTTACCTTTGGGCCATTGCAGTAGCAAAGGAAAAAGGTATTTACAGTGAAATCCAGTATGAAAAGGCTCTGGCAGAGACAAAAGCCCTAATAGATAATTTCCAGACTGTTGTGGAAGAAAGCGAAGCTTGGTATGACAGGAATAAGGTTTCAATTGCAAACAGTAACCGTCTGTATGTAATGGGATATGGTATTGACTATGGTTCCATGTTGGAAGGTGTGCTGAAGATTGGTGAAATGTTACGCCTTCCGATTGCAGGCTATGAAATCGAGGAATTTACACATGGACCGACAATGGCTTTGAACGGAACTCATACGTTGTTTATGATTGGGTCAGATGAAGCTGAATATAGGCGGATGCTTCAGTTCCGCAGTGTATTTATGAAATATACATCCCGTATTCATGTGATTACTTGCAAAGATATGGAAGACACAGACGATAGGGATGTGGTATTCAGTATAAAGACCAACAAATATTTGGCACCGCTGATGTATACTGTTCCGTTTCAGTTTGTAGCAGCCAAGGGTGCAAAGGAAATCCATATTGATACTGGAATTGATCCGTTTCAGGAACCTTTAGCTCACTATCCGAAGGAAGCAAAATAAGGAGGCAGCATATGATTGGGATTCTTGTAGCAGGTCATGGGCATTTTGCAACTGGTATCAGAAGTGCGGTTGAACTGATTTTGGGCGAACAGGAAAATTTTGTCGCCGTAGATTTTCCGGAAGGGGATACGAAAACAGAATTGGAAGTCAATATTAACGAGGCGCTTCAGGAGCTTTCCGAAATGGAACATATACTGATTTTCTGCGATATTATCAGTGGGTCTCCCTTTAACGTATCTCTGATGAAGACTATGGATGATAGCCGTGTGAAGATTTTTTACGGAACCAATTTGGGAATGTTAGTCAATACAGCGATGAATCGTAATATGGGAGATTCCTGGGAGGAATTGATTTCTGACATCATAGAAACGGGTCAGTCCGGAGTGGGGACATTCGAGTCTCCTGAGAATGCAAAAGAACAGGAGGATGAGGACTGGGATTGAGAGGCCATAGAAGGAGAGCAGAATAGTAATGCAATATCGTGCAGTGATTTTTGACATGGATGGTGTATTGATAGACAGCGAAATACTATATCTAACACGAACATGGAAAGAAATGGTAAAGAAATGGCCATGGATCGCAATAGAGGAGTTATATCCAAGTGTAGGCATGGACGCGGAGCGAACCCGCGTCCTGCTTCATCAGGTGGCGAGAAAACCCATGAGTGATACAGTGTTTGATGAAGAAATGGATAAAATCTTTATTGTAAATTATATATGTCTTTTTGACTATCTTTTTATATCTTCTTAAATGTCCGCAAA
>ERZ773217.750-NODE-750-length-29884-cov-6.953837_pt1 | contig 29884 bp, 28 predicted proteins | sample MGYA00580995_ERZ773217 | MGnify/ENA primary metagenome ERZ773217 (study PRJEB29015, sample SAMEA2737772) | human gut metagenome | biome: human gut; feature: human-associated habitat; material: faeces | place: China | collected 2012 ...
CGGTTTCTTTCCTGAAAAAAACATATAATTTTTGTAACATAATATTTCCTTTCCGTTCCTCCTGGCTATCGTATGTGGCAGAAAAAAGAATCTAAACCGGAACTGGCAGCCTCCATGATCCGGCAGGTTATGCCTGAATTTCAGGAAAAAAAGCAGGTTATGAAAGGCCTTAAAACAGCTGATTCATCAACAAGTCTATCATTTATAAAGTTGTAAACTGGTGTAGGGATATATACTGCTGTTAATTCATTGCGCCTGTACTGGTGAAATTAACATTATAGCTATAGCGGTAAGGGTCGCTGCCATACGTTTTAACATTGATATTATGATCAGTAAACGTCAGCACATATTTAATCTTCTCCATCGTTGAGGGAACTTCTGAATAGCACGCGGTTCCGTTTGCAACTGCTGTATTCGCAGAAGTAAATTTCGCTTTTTCCGCCGTGAAAAGAATCACGCGTCCGGACTTGATGTGGTCGAACTGAAAGGTTACTTCCTTGTCTGTTACATCTGTAATTTCAAGCGAACAGCCAAGCCAAGGACGGCTTGCGTCATTGTCAGAAGCAAAATATTCACCTAAAAAGCTCGCAGGACCGGAGGTCGGTTTTGCTTTCAGCTGAAATGTCTTACGCTGATCCGGATCGATCATACGGGTAATAATTGCGGTTACTTCTGCACGGGTAACATATCCTTTCGGATTAAAATGTCCGTATGCCGTATTGCCGGTCAGAATGCCTGCACGGTAAAGCATATAGATGCGGTTGGAGATCTCATCGAAAGACCCGTCTTCGGTATAAATTTTATTTTCGGTCAAATCAAGGATTTGTCCATCCGGCACATTATTAATAGCGGTATATGCAGAATCCGGCAGCGCCTTGCTGATCCAGTATGCAAAATGCCAGCGCTGCTCATTATCCCTGCCACCGAAAATACTGTCTCGATAACTGCTGTCGATATACTGCTCTACATAATAATAGTACTTATCAGTCCAGCTCGATGGATTTTGCACTTCGACGATTTCATTGTGATGGTATGCCGCATGAATGCGCGCCAGAAAAACAGTCAGTTGATCGGTAGTTAAATTCTGATCGGGTGAAAATTTAGATGCGCTCGTACCGGCAGTAATCCCAAGTTCATAAGCCGATTTGACCGAATTGTAATACCATGCTGTTGAGGGCACATCCGTAAACTGATCGGAGTAAGTACTCGTATTGTTAAAGCCATCAAGCAGTGCGCCTGCCGCCGGAATACTTCCAACCGCCATAACAGCCGCCATTGCAATGGAGATCAGTCTTTTTTTCATTTTCATACCCCTTATCCTGTTTCGTGTTAATGTAAATTATATTGATACCATTATATCCTATCCATTTATTGAATGCAATGAGAATAGTAAATAGTCGGAAACTGTGGTATAATCAGGTTATTATGGTTTCCATTATCATTCAAAATATAAAAGGGAAGAAAAAGTATGAACAAGCATGAAAATCAAACGATGAAAATATTCGGCAAGCGGCTGACCGCTGTTCTGCTTGGTGCGGCACTGGTGATGAGTATGCCATTTGCGTCCGCGCTGACGCAGAAGAACATCACGGTTGGTCGCGGCGTAACGATTTATGTGGATGACCAGAAGCTCAATCCGGGTGACGCAAATGGCAATCCGGTAGAGCCAATGCTGTATAATGGCACGACTTATCTGCCGATTCGTGCGGTATCTGCGGCACTTAATGTGCCGATTGCGTGGGACGGTACAACATCGAGTGCATACCTTGGTGAGCATAAGGTAGACCAGAATGCGGTAAACCGTGCAAAAGCGTATGTTTCGGTGATCGAGCAGCTGCAGAGCAAGTATGGCAAGCGCGCTGCCAGCGGCAGTATCGTCAGCGGTCTGGTAACGGCGATGCTGATTGATTTCGATGGCGACGGAAACGAAGAACTGCTTTGCGTTTGCAATACGAAGGACAAGATTCCGGCTGACCAGTGGGATAAGCATGGTACAAATGCGTCCAGTAAGTATATGGTTTACGCATGGAATGGGTATTCTGCCGTAAAGCTGGTGGAAGACGAAGTACCGTTTATCTTTACACAGAATGATTCTCGTAATTTCCCGCGTAGTCTGGAAATACTATCTCGTGATGGAAAGAAATATTTGTTCTGGCAGCCGGCTGGTGAATGGGTTGCATGGCCCGGAACGGATGGTGTATCGATTGAAGATCAAACACTACTAAGTAAAGATTATGTGGAAACCATTGTAGACTCCAAATGGCAGATATCCAAGGGATATGCATTTTATGATGTGGTATACAAGGTGAAAGAATACTTGGACAACGGTGTAGTGCTTGACTATAATACCGTTGCTCATGAGGGTATGAGTGTTGACCTTGTTACTGGCAAACAGAATGACTATGGAAATGCCTCTGAACAAATGCATACATGGCTTGAACAGGGAACTATAACGCAATACTGTACAACACTTTACAACGCAGACTTTGATAAAATTGTTCCGTCGAATCTGGCTCCCGCACCGGAAATCGCACTTTCCAAGCTGAAAGCTATCGCCAACTCGCAGTCGTCCATTCTGGGCGGCAAGGCCTCGGGCGAGTACAATGCGAAACGTCGAATGGAAAAGCTGGCTGTTGAAACCGGGGTTAAGGTCTATGTGAACGACAAGCTGATTGTTCCGACCGACGTCAACGGCAAGACGGTTGACGTGCTGCTTTACAAGGGCACAACCTATCTGCCGGTTCGTGCCGTTGCAAATGCACTCGATCAGGCTGTTGCATGGGATGGCGCGAACTACAGCGTATACATCGGCAGTCACAAGGACGTATAAGATTCAGGAGGTCTCTGTATGCCCTCAAAAGATATGAGCGAAATTCTGTCGCGCTGCCGCACTGGTGATTCGGCCGCACAGGAGCAGCTGGCGCTGCAGCCGATCACGAAGTCTTGGGAATCGACGATTGTGAACAGGTTAGCAACATATTTGCCTATAATCCTACTACCGGAGATCGAATTCCGAACGATGAGGTAGAATGGACAGTCAGTAATCCGACTGTAGTAACCTACGATCCAGTAAATGGCGCTGTCAGTTCGGGGCGCCGGAAAAATAAAGGAGCCTCCATCGCCGTGCGTGGAAGCTCCTTTTGGGTAAAGTAGGGTGATATGATTTTTCGACAACTGAGATCTGGAAAACAAACAGGAGGAGTCGGATATTTGTTTATCCGGTCATGAAGATTGGGTAAATACACGCCGATCGCTGGAGCGGTTTCGTACCTGCTGTCTCAGACAGTGTATTCACGTATCACAGACTTGCGGCAATATTCCAAATAACCTGCAGGGCATTCTTCACCGCGAGTAATACGTTTCGTACGTCCTCCTCTTTATCGCGATATGCCATGTCGCGACAATCCTTAATCGTTCCGTCGATGGGATCAAATCCCATCGTCCAGATGTCAGTATAAGGACTATCCACGGAAATTGATCTCTCAATGCCAACCTGATTCAGGCTGAAAAACTGATTGGGCGCCAGTGCTTTCATGCGTTCATATACACCGTATCCATTTGCACCGTTGGCTTCGGTAAACGTCAGGAGCAGCGTTGTCAGGGCATATTCCATCGTTGCTGCTGCACGTTCATTGCCCAGTTCACGCGCCCGTTTGTTCAATGGCTTAATCAGTGTCATGTACGGCAGCACGCTGCCGAGCAGCTCACCGTTATTCTCTTTCGCGATAGCTGGCAGATATTCTGCCGCATATTCCAGAAGCGCATAAACTGCGTTTACATCCGCTTCCGTGCAGCCGAGGTTCTCCGCTTTTTCCAACAGAGATACCAGCAGAATCACCATGGTTTTTACGCCGTTCTCCGGCAGAGTACCTGTCGACAGCACTGCAAGCGCCTTTGACGCTTCAACATCTTCCAGACTGGCGTTTTTTACGATCTCTCCCATGGACATCGTAAGCTTACAGGTGCCTGCGGCATCCCGGTATTGAATCCACTTTCCATTGCCATAAGCACAGGCGGCAATATCTCTCAGCTTGAACAATCCGCTTTTCAGCGACTGCTCTGCTGCAATCGTGCGGGGCATTCGTTTCAGCATAATATTAACTGTGTCTCCTTTCCTGAGTTTACGGTTCTACATTCGTTCTGCGCAGTTCATCCTGCACTTCGTGAATATCCAATTCCAGCGGCTTTTTGTTCTGCGCAACACACATCGCGGCAACAATACCCATAGCATGCCCCATATTCATTACAATCGGCATTACGCGATAGCTGGAGTGTGCCTTATGCGTACCCGAAATATTGCGTCCGTTCAGCAGAATACCCTCCACCGTCTTTGGTACAAAGCAGCGCAGTGGGATCGTATACGGCTTCGGCTGCTTGAACGCCTTGTATTCACCATTGGCATCCAGTCCGGCGCCTTCTACATTGTGCAGATCAAAGAAGAAATTCGACTTGGTAACTACCCAGTCTTCAAAGGTACGAGCCTGCGCAATATCCTGCTCATTCAGCTGATAATTCGCCTCAAACCGGCGGGTTTCACGCACACCGATCACATCGGCACTGTCGATCAGATAACAGCCTTCATATCCCGGCACATGGCGGCGCAGAAATGCAATAATCTCGGGAAGCTGCTTTCTGCATACGTATTCAGCACGATTCAGATCTCTTGCATTTGTGCCGTCCACATCGGTCATATTGCTCATGTTGACTGTGACAACGCCGGGGAGCGACGAAGGATACAGCAGGATATGACCTGCCGGAGAGGGTAATTCCTGACGACCGAGTGTTTGCAGATCGCCTTCCGGCAGCTGGACCGTATCCTCAAAGCCCCAGAAGAACATGGCGCGATCCATATCTACGCCGGCAACCTTGAACATGATCGTCATCGGCTGCATACCGCCGTCCGTCGAACGTCCCTTTTCAAACGGAACGCCCGCACGTGCGGCCACGTCGCCGTCGCCGGTTGAATCGATCACCATTTTGCTCAGGATCGCTTCCCGGCCGGATTTGCTCTCTGTGATTACACCCGCAACGCGGTTTCCATCCATAATGACATCGCTGAAGCCTGTGTACAGCTGTACATTAACGCCGGCCTCCATCAGCATATCCAGCATCAGAATACGCAGTTTTTCTGGATTGATGACCTGCTCCGCTTCACAGTCGCGTGCCTTTTCGCGCAGCTCTTCAAAGCAGCCGCCGTCCTGTCTGCCGGTCCAATGACTCATAATGCCCGTGGTTGCCACACCGCCGACCGCGCCGTATTGCTCGATCAGCATCGTTTTTCGTCCCATGCGTGCTGCGTGCAGGGCGGCGCCGAAACCTGCGGGGCCGCCACCTACAACAAGGACTTCCGTTTCTGCCGCAACCGGGATCTCCCGGCTCGGCTCGGTATAATACTTCATCTGAAACTCCTTTTTAATTTCACTCTGTTTTTTGCTTTTTTCTGTCCTTTGCTGCCTTGTAGAAGAACATTCCAATCGAAAGCACAGCCAGCGCCAGGAACAACAGGCTGAACGGCCGTGTTACGAAGATGGACAGAGAATTGCTGGACATTACCATCGAGTTGCGGAAATTCGTTTCCACCAGATCACCAAGAACTACGCCGAGGATGATCGGTACAACACCGAATCCAAGCTTGCGCAGCAGGAACGAAAATGCGCCGATGATGACCGCCAGAAGTACATGGAATGTGCTGGCTTCGCTCGAATAGACGCCGGTAATGCAGTAAACAATGATGATTGCGCTCATCAGCTCATAAGGAATGCGTGTGATATTGACATACAGCGGGGTAAACACACGACCGATAATCAGCATCAGGATATTGACAATGACAAGACCAATCATAATGCCGTATAGAACATCGCTGTGCTCCTTGAACATGGAGGGACCGGGCACCATGCCTTGCAGCATAAATGCACCCAGAAGAATTGCCGTACAACCGTCACCGGGCACGCCCAGTGTTGTAAGCGGAATCAATGTAGAACCGGTCGTTGCATTATTGGCAGACTCGGTTGCGGAAACGCCTTCGATCTCGCCGTGACCGAAATGATCACGGTATTTGGAGGTCTTTTTCGCCTGATCGTAGCTGATAAAAGCTGCAATGCCGCCGCCTGTACCCGGGATAGCACCTACAATCGTGCCAATCACCGAAGAAATCGTCATTGTTTTGAGGCAGCGCTTGATCTCTCCCCATGACAGCTTCTCATGGTCCAGCTTCAAATGCTGCTTACGCGTTGCATCTGTACGCGGATTATAATCCGAGCGGCTGAGCAATTCGGCAATTGCGAACAGACCGACCAGCGTAACGATCAGCGGGATACCGGCGCCCAGTCGACGGATACCAAAGGTAAACCGAAGCGTACCGCTGACCGAATCCTGTCCCAGCAGTGCAATGAAAATACCGATCAGGCCGCCGAGCAGACCCTTGATGATATTGCCGTTCGAGATGCTTGCAATAATAGACAATCCAAACACTGCGATGCAGAAATACTCCGGAGGGCCAAACATCTGTGTGAAATGTGCAATGCTCGGTGCAGCAAACAGCAATACCAGCGCACTGAACAGGCCACCGAAAAACGAGGCATACAGCGCCATCGTCAGAGCCTTCAGCGGCTTGCCCTGCTGCGTCAGTGGATAACCATCCAGCACAGTCGCTGCGCTCGAGGGCGTACCCGGTGTATTGATCAAAATTGCAGTAATGGAGCCGCCGTATGTGCCGCCGCAATACAAGCCAAGCAGCAGAAGCATCGCCGGGATCGGTTCCATACTGTATGTAATCGGCAGGCACAGGATGATCGCGATATCCGCAGTCAAACCCGGAATGGCACCGATAATGATACCTGCCAGCAGACCGATTAAAATTGCAATGAAGCTCTCTACCGAGGCCATCAGCGCCAAACCGGTCATCAAGTTATCTAACATATGCGCTTCCTCCTTCTTATGGCAGAGTCACGCTCATTGCCTGAAATGCAAAGTACGCAACGATTACATTTGCACTGGCAATCGCATAGAACCACCATTTTCTCGTACCGAAATACAGCAGAATGCCATTGGCAAGCAGCAGCGAGGAAATGATAAATCCAATATGCGGAAGCAGCAGCGCGTATGCGATCAGCATGGCAATATAGATTACCGGTTTCAGCCGCAGCAGATTTTCTTTAGTGAAAATGGCTCCTGAAATCGTGTATTCGGTCTTTTCCTTGGACAGGATACCCTGCACCAGCAAGATCACGCTGCAAAGTATCATGCCGCGGATCAGAAGCGTCGGAACTGTTGCAGCAGTCACCGCGCTGGTTTCAAACGTCCGGATCTGCGATGGTATCAGAATATGCAGGGCAACAGAAACGATCAGAAACAGAACGCCTGTTATCATATTCGAATTTAGCTTTACTTTCAATCTTGTCACCTCTCACACCAGATTAAACAGACCAGCCTGTTACTGGAGCATCTCCACGTATTTGTCCATGCTGTCCATCTGATCCTCGATAAACTTCGTCACTTCGTCACCCTTGGCATCCCACAGCGGATAACCCATCTCGTCCATAAAACCGGTGAACTTGGAATCGGCATATACGTCATCGAGCATTGCATTCAGTTTGTCTACAATCTCCTGCGGAACGTCCGAGCGAACAGCCAGACAGTCCATGCCGGCAAATTCAACATCAACACCCCAGTCCTTGATGGACTTTACTTCACCGTACGGAGTCTGAACCGCTTCCGGATAGAAAGTTGCGACCGCCTGGATCGTACCCTCTTCCTGATGCGAGTAGTATGCCGGAGGCGTACCCAGACCGCAGTCTACCTGACCGGAAACCACTGCATTGATCGATTCTGCCTCGCTGCCCATAACGACCGGCTCCGCTTCGATACCAAGCGACTTGAACATTGCAGAAGAAACAACGTACTGGTCACCGCCCGGGCCGGAGGAAGTTGCATACGTGATCTTATGCGTTTTGCCGTAGTTGATCAGATCATCAAACGTCTTCATACCGGATTTCTGCGGATTAGTGAGGATCATCAGCGAAACCTGACGCATACCGCGCAGCATAGTGAAATCAGAAAGATCATAGGATACATCGATGTACTTCGGAGTCAACGAAAATAACGGACCGTTGGCGACGACCATAGTATAACCGTCCGCATCCGCATCCATGGCATCCATCATGCCGATGGTACCGGAAGCGCCTGTGTGATTTTCTACAATGATCGGCTGATCAAAATAATTCTTGGCCACCTCCGAAATCTTGCGGGCAATGACATCGGCACCGCCGCCGACACCCCACGGACAAATGACTGTTACCGGACCATTCGGGTAATCATCCGCACTTGCCGCAGCACCGCCGCCCTTTGCATTGGCACCGCCGCAGCCCGTCAGACCTGCCAGCAGCATGGAACCTGCCATCAGCATAGCCATCAATTTTTTCCCTTTCATTTGCTTTTCCTTCTTTCTTTTTATAATTGAAACGCTTTTTCGCGTTTGCATACGTATTCAACTGCGGAGAATAAAAGAATTATTCTCCTGCTGAGGGACAGAATGTGTCTCGGATGATCAATTTGCTGTCCAGTATATACCGGTAGGTATCCGGCAGTTTGTTCGATGCCATTGCCATGACCCATTCTACTGTTAAATTGATAATCCTGTCATAATCTACTGCCACAGTGGTTAAATGCGGCGTAAACCAGCTGCCCATCGGGATATTATCCGAACCAATCAAAGCCACATCATCCGGCACCTGAATGCCCTGCTCGCGCAGTGCTTCCAGCGCGCCTAATGCCATCATATCGTTCTGCGCAAAACACGCTGTACCCGGCTGGAACAGTTCAATATGCTCCAAAACCTGCTGCGTAGCCTGCTTCAGGTTGTAATCTGCATGCAGAATGTGCGTATCTGGCAGCTTATGCCCATGCTGATGCAAAACACGTGCAAAAGCTTCATGTTTATGTATAACGTCGATTCGATCCTGCGGTCCGATAATTTCCACAAATCGTGTATAGCCAGCTTCGCAAAACGCCTTGCCGACCAGACCGCCAATCTGTGAATGGCTCGGTGCGATCATATACGACTCATCCAGTGATTCGTTCGTATCGTAAATATAGATAAATGGAATTTTTGTTTCATGCAGTAGGCTTTTGACACGCTCATCCACCTGCGGTCGGTTAAAGATCAGGGCATCAAACCGTCGATTGCTGATACTCTTTTCGATGGAAAAAAACTCACCATATTTCCCTTCATCGAACACCGGCACCAGATCCAGCCCTTCCTTTACGAGCTGCATACGTATGCGATAGTAAATGTCACTTTGAATATAATGGTTTGCAAAGCCGGTAAAATCCTCTGAGAATACATATCCGATCACACCAGTGCGGTTGGTTTTTAACCCCCGTGCGTTAGTGTTAAACTGAAAGGAGTATTCTTCCGCCAGCTTTTTGACTCTTGCCTTGGTTTCTTCTGAAACCAGCGGACTGTCATTCAGGCAACGGGAAACCGTTGATTGCGACACACCAGCTAATTTGGCAAGTTCGACGGAAGTAATCGTTTTCAACTGTTTTCACCTCTTTGCATACGTATGAATTGCTTGTCTTATATATAGCATATTTGCAAAATAAACACAATAGCCAAACGAATATTTGCAATTATTTCGTTAGTATTATCCAAATTCCCATAGCTGTTTTTAGTACTCTTGCTTGTACTGGAATCCGATCGGACCCTGTTCGAGCTTCAGAAGCACTTTTCCCTTACGGCAGCAAAAATCAACTGATCTCCACGCCTGCCGCCGCCCAATAAACCCGAAGCACACAGCTGAATTTCAGGCTGTGTGCTCCGGGTTCTCTTTATGGCAAAATTGTGCGGTATCGGTCTGACAAGCAACGGATTTGATGGTGCAAATCCAGCTTAACAGGGAATTTCCCTGTGACCCTTTTGTAATTTGTCACTCCCAGTCCGTACCGTCTGAATTTCCGTCTGGTCGAACAGCGCCGTGCGCTCGTAGACGCGCGCCACTTGGCATCCATATTGGGGAAGATGCTCTTGCCGAAGGAGTGGTCAATGAGCTGCTCCTTCGGTGTTTTTCCAGCCTTGCCAATTCTGCCGACAAGTTTTTTCGTTAGCAGGCTGCTGCACCCAGCCTGATTCAGCAGCTTCATCACAACACCGAACACTTACTGCGACAGTCTGATTTGCAGATGAAAAAGACCTGCCGCCTGTGAATGAAACTGCCTTCCGGCAAGACCATATTTTTCAGATGCATATCAAGTTCACAGATAGTAAGTCTTTTTATGTTCGGAACAGCAGCGCTTTCACGAGAATGCTGATACCACCGATGATAAAGACGATGATAACCGCCTTCTTCGCGCGTTTCTCATCAATGCGGCGGTCGATCCGGCCACCGATAGCGAGACCGATGATCGCCGCTTTCTCGCCTTGAGTTGCGCTGCGTGCCTCTCTTCTCTCAAGGCGATTCTTTTTTTATAACTTCATTCTCCGCCTTTATATACTCATTTTCTGCCCGAAGCCGGATCAATTCTTCTCGTTCGGATTCATTCAGTGGCCTTGCTTCTTCCTTTTTCATTTGGGGTACCCCTTTACTTGGACGACCTTTTTTCATTTCTACCAGGCCATTATACCCCTTTGTTTTATAGTTTTGAACCCATTGATACAATAGTCTATCTTGAATACCGGCCTCGATTGCCACTGACACACAGGATTTTCCGGACATTACTTGGGATACTAGTTCCAGCCGTTCTTCTGGGTGTCCAGTAAAGGGGGTACATATCACAGACTGCATCCGCTTTTTATCTCAGCTTTGCAAATTCTTCTTCGATCTTCTCAAGCTGCCCGGAAATCTTTTTGAGCGTTTGCGTATCAACGTTGCCGGAGATGTGCGCAAGCCGCGCCATTTGATTGATATTCACAGCGATGCCCTGCAGCTTCCGCCGCATGTCATGCTGAACATCTTGGTCAATCATCTTGATCTCTCTATTTTCGATCAGCAGACGGAAATACTCCGCCATTGTCAGGTCGCTTCTGTGGATTTTTCTCTTTAACATGAGCAGTTCTTCATCATCCAAACGCACAATGATCTGATGATTGCGTTTTCTCATTTTTCATTTTCTCCTTGTCGTGGCTATTCGGGGTTTCAGGGAAAATTCCACTGAGGAAACAGGTTTGTGGCTATCCAAAACCTTATGCTTGCGGAATCTTTAACCTTTAGTATAGTAAAGCACATTTCTGTTTGCCATACAGATGCTGTTTTCTTGCTTTTTTCTTCTCTAACTGCTGCTGCAGACCGTGAAAAATTTTCACAGGTACGATACTCTATTTCTGAATAAACCGGCGCTCCGATACAGGCTTCCGATCACAGATTTTGCAGGTTCCGAGGTTCACACTGCCGCGTCCACCATAAGACGAAAACGCTGTCGTTTTGTCCACCCGGCCGCAGTACCGGCATTTAACCCAGCGGTTTCCGTCCGGGTCAATGACCTGCGTTTCCTGCTGATTAAGCTGCTCCGCAAGCGTCTGCCGAAACGCTTCTTCTCTCTGTTTTTTCTGCGCGCGGCGGCCGGCCTCTTCCTTCTCGTGAACCAGTTTTTCCATCGCACGCTGCCGCTCACTTTTTGTATTCTGCGGTCTGCGGACCGGCAGCGTCTGCGTTCGTTTTGGCCGCTGCTTTTGCTCGCGCTCTGGACGCTCAAGCAGCTCTTTCATCTGCTGTTCTCGCCGTATTTTTTCCTGCTGTACCTCGCGCTCAAACTCGCTTTTTTTCCATTCACACATAGCAGCCAGCGGCGCGTTTTGATAGAGCAGCCGTCCGTACTCGCTGATCGAAAATTCACGCAGCGCGCCTGCTGCAAACTCGATCTCACGCCACAGACCGGTACAATCCTGCGCGTAGAAAACCGCAGACAGCTTCGCCGTGGAATACTCCATCTCCTCGACGTCCAGCAGCAGACAATATCCCTGCCGCTCCTGCACTTTCATCAATGCTTCCGGATACTGACCGTTGCCACAGCTGTTCAACGCATCAACAATATAAATCAATCGAATACCGCTGCTGTTCGCACGGAGAATTTCCATCTTCTCGTCTGACAGATTCGCGCGGTTACAGCTGTAACTAACCGCAAGTTTGCTCGTCCGCGACACAAACGAAAACTCGTATTTCCGCGCCGTGTCTCCGACCAGACAGATGGGAACCCGCGTTTCCACATCGGACACGTTCAGCTTTTCATCCAGCCAGCATTTCAGCACGATTTTGGAATAGATTGAGTGCGGTCTCTCGGTCTCAGCAGTGCACTCGTGCTGTCTGGCGCTGTCCTTCAGACGGAAATGCTGTGCGCGCAGGTTTCTGTCTCCAGCAACGAGAATAAGGTTTGCACCGCAGCCGCATGGACAAAACAGCTCACCTTTGCGGCTTCTAGCGCGAAGCGCGGACAGCTTGTCCGGAATATTGATCTGCTTTCCGTCAATGACTGTGAAAATACTCTCAATGCCGATGTATTTTCCGTCGCATAGGCAAACCGATCTTTGTACCATTTCGCTGCTCCTTTCGGTTATATTGTGAAAAGAGAACCTTTTCTTCTAATAGACTCTCAATTCAAAGTTTTAGCGTTGAACAGTTATAAATTTGTAACTTTATAACTTTATGTAGTCTTACCCAAATAGAAAAGCTCCGGTGCAGAAACACCGGAGCTTTTCTCGTGCCCCATGGACACTTTCACCATTTCTTATTAAAAGTATACTGCATAGCCGCAATCATTGCAACCATATTCGACATTCCTTGCTGCAATCCGACATCCATGTTATACTGTACAGGCTACCACCCCCATACAGGTAGAGGAAGGGGGTGTTCCAGTATGGAAATTCTCTCATCTTTTGTTATCTCTGTTGTGGCAGGTGTAATCGCCAATTACATCTGTAAATGGTTGGACGGAGATAAATAATCGGTAGCCAGCCTCAGGCCTAAGCCACCTGCTACAAAACGGAATAGAAAATCCCCCAGAGGTTGCGTCTCTGGGGGATTTTTGTGTCCAGTATGGACACTCTCATCTTTTGGCCTACTGATAGTATACCGCATATCTGTAGGCTTTGCAAGTATATCCGAATCAGAAAGTCTTATTCCGAGAAGTCAAACATCTGCTCCCCTACTGTACCTATATTCGGCTTTCCTTGCTGCAATCCGACATCCATGGTATACTGTACAGGCTACCACCCCCATACAGGTAGAGGAAGGGGGTGTTCAGCATGGATTGGCTGATTTCCTTTATACTCTCTGTTGCGGCAAGCGTAGTAGCCTACTACATCTGCAAATGGATGGACAGAAAGTAAGCTGGTAGCCATCCTCAGGTTTGATCTGCCTGCTCCCAAAAGATAAGAAAAGCCCCGGAGTCGTGACCTCCGGGGCTTTTCGCTGTTCAGTATGGATATACTGATTTCCTTTTGCCTACTGATAGTATACCGCATATCAGGCGGCATTGCAAGTATATCCGGAAAACCCGGATTCATTCTAAAAAAACCAACTCTTCCGAGTATTTTTCAACTTCAGCTGATTAAGATTGACATTCCTTATTTTCCATGGTATTCTTAATTACAGGAAAAACAAAAGAGCCGATGCCTAGGAAACATCAGCTCTTTGATAAACGGTATCCGCCACTTGGTGCGACCAACACCAGCGGGCGGTAAGATCTCACTAGCCTGAGACCAGTAACGCGCCAAATGGCGCATACCGCTTACTGTATAATCATTATACATTCAACAAGCGGTTATGTCAATAAGACGCGCGTTTTTCGACAAAAATCAATTTTTCTGCTTAACACGGCACATTTTACTTGTGCAACATTACGAATTTTCGATTTTTGATACGAATTTAGACATGGTTTTTCAATCGTCTGGTGTGAGAGCATCAGACGATTTTTTGTTTCTTCTGCAAAAATCGACCATCAGAAAGGAGGGAAAGCAATGTCCGCAGCTGGCTACACCACAATCTACAACGAAGTTCTGCGCGACAGAACGCTTTCCCTCGAGGCGAAGGGTCTGTTTGCCGTCATCAAGTCTTTTGTCGGCCTGCCGGATTTCGCGCTCAGCAAGCGCCGTCTCGGCTATGCCTGCTCGGACAGCGCCTACCTGCTGAATGCGGCGTGGAAGGAGCTCAAGCAAAAGGGATACCTGCAGCACTATTTCTCCCAGGCGGAAAATGGTGCGTTCTGTCATGTCTACAACCTGATGCAGCACCCGTCCGAGCCGGTGGACTTCGTCTATTCCCCGTCCATCGACCGCCCGAACGGTGATATTGCCTGCATTTCCGGTGCGCAGCGCGACTACACCAACATTTCCACCTCGGTCCTGCGCGACAAGACCATTTCCCTTGCCAGCAAGGGACTGTTCGCCCTCGTCAGCCATCTGATGAAGATTCCCGACTTCGTTCTCCGTCCCGAGGGAATCCGCGCGTTCTGCATGGAAAAAGTAAAACATTTCTCGACGCTCTGGAAGCGCTTCAAGATTTCCGGTCTGCTCAAGCAGCACCGTTTCCCTTCCGGTCTGGAGAATCACTGGACCTACGAATATGAGCTCTGCGAGACGCCCGATCTGGAAACGCCGTACCTGACCAATTACCACATCGACGGCTCTGTCTCCACCGTAGCCACGATCGACGGCTTCCTGGCGAAGATCAAAACGCAGGTTTCCCGCATCCGTAAAAACGTGTGTGTTAACCAAAAGGACAAGCCGCGTGCCGTCCGCCGCAGGCTGCGCAAGCAGATCGAGCAGCAGATCAACGCCGACGCGCTCCGCCGTCAGTTCGGCAGCGAGCTGACCGGAACGGTCGTGACGGCAGTCTGCAACATCAAGTACGCAGACAAGCTGTTCATCAAGGGCGCTGCGGTCACGCAGGAGCGCCGCGAGCAGATCTCCCGCCGTATTTCTCAGCAAAGCATGGAACGCTTTCTGAACAGCGTCACGATCGACTTCGGCCGCATCGAAAACCCGGTTGCGTACTTACAGACTTCCCTGTATACCTACCATCAGAAGCTGCTGCAGCCTTCGCAGGCCGAGCCTGTCAGCACCGGCACACCCGAGCAGCCGCTGGCCGACTGGGAACTGGAGTGGCTCGAGCGCGTAAAAGCAAAACGCCATTCGCAGGAAACCGAATAACCTTTTAAGCCATGATTGACCTCATGGCTTATGGGCGTGCCCGGAAAATCATATTTCCATCCCCAAACACCGATGACGGCAGAAAAGCCGTCATTTTTCTTTGTCTGCCATACCATTACCCTGATTTTACAGGGTACTCTGTTTACAGGCAGTATGCTGAAAGACAAGATGCTTTTTGAGCAGATGCAAAACAGGCTGATATAGTAAAATCCTTACCTACTAAAACTTCTTTATTCAAACTTCACTACTCAATCTTCCTGACAGAAAAGGAGAGAAAAGAGTGAGAAATACACGATCTGAATGAATCTCTGAACATATAGAAAGAGATAACGTTATAAAGTTACACAGTCTTGACGTTATAACTGCACAGGTATATAATAAGAATAACGTTAAACAGTTATAACTTTATAAAGTTGAAAGAGGTGGAGAACATGTCTGCGATATTTGCACTGGCCAACCAGAAAGGCGGCGTGGCGAAAACCACAACGACCGGCATTCTGGCGGCCGGTCTGAAAAAGCAGGGCTTCAGCGTGCTGACGATCGACTGCGACCCGCAGGGCAACCTGTCGATGTCGGTAGCTGCCGAAAATCAGGACAGCGCAACCATGTACGAGGTCATGAAGGGCACGGTCTCGGCGCGGGAGGCCATCCAGCACACGCCCAGCTGCGATATCATTCCGGCGAACACCATCCTTGCGGGCATTGAGCAGGAGCTGCACAACGTCGGCAAAGAGATGACGCTCAGAGAGAAGCTGCGTGATGAGCAGACCGGTGTAGCGGAAGAATACGATTACATTCTTATCGACTGTCCGCCGTCGCTCGGCCTGCTGACCGTGAACGCACTGACGGCTGCCGACTATCTGCTCATCCCGACCATGGCGGAGACCTTTGCGGCGTCCGGCATCACCCAGCTGTATGATACTTACAAGTCGGTGAAGAAATACACCAATCCGGCGCTCAGGATCGACGGCGTGCTGCTCACGCGCACCGAGCGTACCCGCGTCACCAAGACCATTCAGGAGCTGACCGAGAAGATCGCGGACTACATGGGCGCGGATGTTTACCGCACGACCATCCGCAGCAACGTGATCATCAAGGAAGCGCAGGCTGTGCAGGAGAACGTGTTCGACTACATCGAAAGCAAGGCACAGACCAAGGGCGAGCGCGTTTCCGAGGCCAGCCGGAATTTTGTGAATGACTGTCTGAATTTCGTCAAGGAGTTTGTGGAGAAGGAGAGGGAACAGTAATGGCAAGACTCAGTGCAGAGGAAATGTTCAAGAATATGATCGGCCGCAAGGACGAGGAGCCGCAGCCGGCACAGGAAACCGCTGCCGCGCCGACTGCGGAAAAGAAGAAAGCCTCCACCGTGCAGGTGACCGTGCGTCTGCGTCCGGAGCAGCATAAGCAGCTCAAGGCGGCAGCCTTCCACCGCGACTGCGATATGTCCGAGCTGGTACGGCAGGCACTCGATCAGTTCTTTGCGTAACGTTGTAAAGTTGTAACGTTAGAACTTTATATGCAAGAAATTCCGACAAAATAAGGCGTATTTTGTCGGAATTTTGTATTTTATAAAATATTTATCTAAATAAAAGTTATAACTTTACAACGTTATAAAGTTATATACTATTGATTTACAGCGTCACATCCACCTTCCATCTCATACGTTAGAACGATTTATATTCGGATTAGACGGATAGAATATAGGGTATGGTCCGAGGAGATTTATGTTATTTGCTTAGACTCAAACTGTAGACGAGATAGCGGTCAGTTGACACTCTCGGTATTTGAAGCGGTAAGCGATTTGGCATCTGACAGCGGGGCGTTTACCATCAACCCGACCGCTCTCACTGTGACGCCGAACCAGCACTGCACCAGAGCGCAGATTATGACGTTTCTATATCCGCTGTAAGGCAGCAAATAAGTAATGAAAAAAGGAGAAACTGCGGTTGCAGTTTCTCCTTTTTTCTATACCGATCAGAGCGTAAAGTTATAAAGTTACAACATTAAAACGTTACAACTTTTCGCTCTGCTCACCCGCCAGATACCGTTTGAGCAAAAACGCGCAAAAGTACGGGAACGTATAAATTTCGTCACTAAACCCGACATTCCCGGCGGTAAATTTGATGCCATAGTGAATATCCTCATACTTATCACTGGTGATGAGCGTACGCAGAGACTTCGCCGTGCCTCTCTGGGCCTTGACCTCGACCGGAATGAGGGCAGATGCTGTGCGGACGAAGAAATCCTGCTCGAGCGTGGAATCCTCGCGCTTGTAGTAATACAGCTGATATCCGGCCTTGACGAGCGCTTCACCGACCACATTCTCATACAGCGCCCCCTTGTACACGCCGAGATTTTTGTTGGCGCGCAAGTCCTCCTGCGCTTCCTCATCCAGCATGGCGACGAGCAGACCGCTGTCCGCAAAATACAGCTTGTACTTTGTCTCGTCGTAATTGCCCTTGAGCGGCAGTTCCGGGAAATTCAGGCAGTAGCAGATATTGACCATACCGGCATCGTTCAGCCACTCAATGCAGCCGCGGTAATCGCGGAAACGCGCGCCGGAGGCGACCTTGGAGATCTGGAATTTCTTGTTGTCCTTGGCAAGCTGCACCGGGATGTGCTGAAACACATTCAAAATGCGGGTCTGGTCCATGCCGTCCGCGTATTTGCGGATGTCCTCTTTATAGTCCGCGATCAGCTGGCGCTGGGTTTCGAGTGAGCCTTCAAACGTGCCCTTTTCGATGAACTCGCGGACAACAGCGGGCATGCCGCCGAGAATGCAGTAGTTGAGGAACAGCTCGCCGCAGACCGACATTTCCAGTTCATTGAACGGCGTCAGCGTGCGCATGTGCGTCAGCATATCGTCAATAAAGGCATCGTCGTAGCCGCCGGCCCACAAAAATTCCTCAAAATCCAGCGAGGACATCTCGTAATCGGTCTTGTAACCGACACTGTTGCTCTCAATTTTACGATAGTTAATGCCGAGCATGGAACCGCTGCAAATGACGTCGAACCGGCCGTCGATCTTGAAGAATTTGAGCGCGGTCGCAATGTCGGGAAACTCCTGCAGTTCATCGAAGAAAATCAGGGTTTCGCCCTCAATAAACCGCTTAGAAGGGTCGATACGCGAGATATTTTTGATGATATCCGCCGCTTTGTAGCCGTCTGCGGTGATCATTTTGTACTTTGGCTCTTCCACGAAGTTGATCGTGATAACGCTCGTGTAGTTCTCCGAAGCAAAGCGCCGAATGGATTCGGTCTTGCCGACCTGCCGCGGCCCTTTGACGATAAGCGGCTTTTTATCCGGATTTGCTTTCCATTCCGACAGAAAAGCGTCGATTTTGCGTTTTAGATAGAGCATTTGGGTTCACCTCTTATGAGGGTATTATACCCCGACAGAGGAAGAAATGCAATTGCTCGCACAAAATTAAAGGGAGAATTTTCGGTTAATTCACATTTTATGAGCGAGTTATTACGATTTAATCACATTTTCGAGTATCTGCTGCCGTGCGGCAGAGGATGTACAGTATCGGTTGAGTTGGTGCCGGCCTGTCTCAAAACCTTCAAGTATTGCCACCGGTTGCAAAACTCAGCGTCATAAGTTATAATGTAGGTATCAAAACCTATATTCAAAACTCGCGGTGTCAAAACCGTGAAAACGGAGGGATTGGCATGATATTCGGCTACGCGAGAGTATCCACCAAAACGCAGGCACGCGACGGCAACAGTCTGGACGCGCAGCAGGCGGCGCTGACAGCGGCGGGCGCGGAAAAAATCTATACGGACACCTTCACCGGCACGAAGATCGAGCGTCCGGAATTTGACAGGCTGCGGGCGCAGCTGCGAAAAGGCGATGTGCTCATCGTCACCAAGCTCGACCGCCTCGCGCGGTCGGTGTCGCAGGCGTCCGGCCTGATCACCGAGATGATCGACGAGGGCGTGACCATCAACGTATTGAATCTCGGCATCCTGTCCAACGACTCGGTGAACACGCTGCTACGCAACGTGCTGCTGTCATTCGCGCAGTTCGAGCGCGACATGATCGTGCAGCGCACGCAGGAGGGCAAGGCGGTCGCGCGCGCCACCGACCCGAATTTCCGTGAGGGCCGCCCGCCCAAATTCGACACCGAGCAGCTTGACCACGCGATGACGCTGCTTGAGGACCACTCCTACGCGCAGGTCGTCAAGCTCACCGGCATCAGCAAGTCTACGCTCATCCGGGAGAAGAAACGGCGGCAGGCGTGATGCCGCACGGCGCTATATACAATAAGATATCTGTGCGGAGCAACGCAGACAAAACAACCGAGCGGCTGAAAATGCAGTCGCTCGGTTGTTTTGCGTATGATGCAGAGGTTTCCGCCGTCTTGATTATTTAGACCACGGAAACCGGATCGGAACCGGAAACCAGGGGTTGTGTCTTGTGCAGGTAACAGTAATGAACCGGATAAAATTTTCCAGGATACCGAAACGCTTGACGTAGACCCAAGTATTTAATGGACATCCGCGGCTGCGAGCACCTCCAACATGGCAGCGTACTGCGTAGACCAGATCTCCATCGGGTCCTGCTCGATCCAGCCTTCATGCGGATAATGCTGCGTCAGTTCGTGTTGACGAATGGCGAGAATATAAGGCGCGATTTCTCTTCGAAATTCAATCGAAAGCGTCGTTTCCTCAAGCCAGCATATCCGGGCGTTCGCCAATGACCTCGCGGTATCGAACTGGCGATACCCCCACCAGACGCTTGAACATCCGGTAAAAGTAATTGCGGTTGATCATGCCGACCCGACCGCCAATATCGCCCGCACTGTCCTCCGTTGTGCGGAGCAGATGCTGCGCTTCCCCGATCCGGCGGCGCACCATATACTGAATGGGCGGCAGGCCGAACTGCGCCTTGAACATATGGATCATGTGGCTGGTCGAAACGTGAAACCGATTGGTCAGCTCGGTCAGCGAAAGCTCATCGGCAAAGCACAGGTTCAAATGCTGCAATACCTCGGTTGCAAGCGAGAATGCGGCATCCGGCGCACACAGCTCGAAGCCATGCGCCATAGGCGCCATCTGCATCAGCAGCGCATCTAAAAGCGGTGTCCGGGCGGCAGCCGTGGTCTGTTCCGAGTAGAGCAGCTGCAGCAACGTCCATGCCGGTGTTCCCTGTAACTGCGGAAACTCAAACATCGCCTGTCCGTCATCCGCGGCGGAAAATTCCAGCATCAGACAGGGTGCCTGTACGAACGGCAGCTCGTGACAGACATTCGGCGGCAGCAGCAGCGCACCGCCGGGTTTGATCGGCAGACAGCGGTGCTCGGTTCGCAGAATGATCTTCTCCCCGCCCGCAGCAAGCGAAACAAACAGCACCCAATCCTCCGAGGCGCAAGGCAGATAGTTGCCGCCCTTATCCTGCGGATGAATCACACATTGCTGCGTTAGTCTGACACGGCGAAATGCCGGAAGCAGAACAGACATAATACCTCCTGACCCGGATTAAAGCAAATTTTCGATATTGTGTCGCAGCAGCACCCGAATATCGGTATGGTAAAACTCCTTCGGCGGCTGCTGTTTGAGTTGAATGTAATCGGTCAGCAGGGACAGCGGCAGTGCGCCCTGCTGCACCGCATCCTGCCCGATGACAAAATCCGCAACACCGCGCCGAAGCTCGTACAGGTTGGCGGGGATCTCATCGTGCATGATCAGGTGCACCCCCCGTGCGCGGCCGGAATCGACCAGCGCACTGCATACGCCCGCATAACCCGGTGTGATCGCGTAGATACCGGTCAGATCGGGAACCTCCTGCAGCAGACGGAGCGTATGCTCGTAAACCACATTGCTGTCATCGTTCGGCAGCATGACATCCCGCAGCTGAAGCGATGAATCGGGGGTAAGCAGCTCCTCCTTAAAGCCCTTCAGACGTTCGCGGTACGCACTGTGATACATACAGGGCGCACTGATCGTAGCCACCGTGCCGCTCTCCCGCGCCACCAGACGCATCAGCTCGGCCACTGTACGGCCGGAAGAAAGGTTTTCCTGCCCAACATAGCACAGCCGACGGATGTTGGGCAGATCGGTGTTAAACGTAACGACCGGTATTCCGCGTTGGTCGATCAGCTCGTTGATCTTGGTTTCGACCAGCAGACAGTCGAGCGGCGTGATCGCCAGCGCATTGATATGATGCTGCTCGACCAGCTCCTCGATCATCGAGACCTGTTCGACCGGATCGAGCGAGGGCGACAGCCGGAAGATGACCTCCACGCTGAACGCGGCCAGACGGCGGGCTTCGCGCCGGGCGGCATCCAGAACGATCTGCATGAACGGGGTCTGCACCGAAAACATGATCACGCCGATGCGAATCGGATGCGATGTGCGGGACAGTGCCAGACCGGCACGGTTGGGGGTGTAGCCATATTCGTTGGCTACCGCCTTGATCCGCTCCGCCACCGCAGGGCGAACATTTCCTTTATTATGAAGTGCCCGATCGACTGTACCGCGGGACACACCGCAAATCTCAGCAATTTGATTCAGGGTAATTGCCATATGATATCACCTCTGTCAGAACGGTTCTTTCCCGTTTTTATAGTTAAAGCATAACATAATACCCCTAATAAGTCTATATCTAAAGTGAATAAAGCGGTATTCACAATATTGTGCACGTGTACGGATTCTGCTCATTCGCGCCGTGCACGCAAAAATGCACTCTTTTCCGAACCTCCCGTGTTTTGTTCATATTTTCATATAATATATCTGCCGTAAACGCCATAAAACGAGCAAAACACGTGAAATACGAAACAAATATCGAGTTGTTACGAGATTGAACTAACAGCCAGATCCCGCATCTGAGGCGGGTAGTTTTGCATAAGCGATTCCCCCGCTCTGTCGTGCAAAGCCTATAAAATCACAATTTTGTGCAGACAGAATCACCAGTTTTCATAAGATTTGTCTGTGCGGTTTGGTGAAAATTCAAAAAGCCGGTTGACGCACATCGAAAAAGAGTGTAAAACTAAATCAAGGCAAGCGTAAATCGCATTTTTCAAAAATGTGAACGTGTACGGCTAAGAAAAAAGTTGAGAAAGATGAGGTAAAAGCAAATGAAAAAAAGACTTTTCGCAGGATTGATTGCATCGGCAATGATGGCATCCATGCTGGCAGGCTGCGGCGGCAGTTCTGGTTCGAATGGCAACGCACAGGGTGGAGACAAGGCATCGGGCGATGGCTATAGCATGACGCTGATTATGTCGCTGCGTGATGAGTTCCTGAGCACGTTAGAAGCTGGCTCAAAGTCGGCGGCTGATGAGCTTGGCGTTACGCTCGCTTCGCAGGACGCACAGAACGATACCGGCAAGATGCTCCAGTTTATCGAATCTGCTAAAAATGCAGGCGATGACGCAGTGCTGATCAATCTGGTAGATGCCGCAACGGCACAGCAGTGCATCGAGGCTGCCGGTGATATGAAGGTTGTTTTCGTTAACCGCGCACCGTCCGATACCAGCGTTCTGGAAGCAGGCAAGTCCGTAGCGGTTGTTTCCAATGAGAACACCTCCGGTTACTATCAGGGTGAATTTTTGGCTAATTACTTCAAGGATAAGGGCAAGACCGAGATTAAGTATCTGATGCTGCAGGGCACGCTGGGTCTGGTACATACTGAACAGCGCTCCGCTTCCGTACTGAAGGCATTGGAGGACAATGGCATCAAGGCAACGCAGGCGGCGGCTCCGCTGGTTGCAGATTATGACCGTGCAAACGCAATGGACATGATTTCTCCGCTGCTGGGCAACACCGAATTTGACTGCATCATCGCGAACAACGATGCGATGGCACTTGGTGCGGTAGAGGCGCTGAAGGCTAAGGGCATGGATCCGACTTCGATCCCGATCGTTGGCATCGATGCAACGGTAGATGGTATTCAGGCAATCAAGGATGGTACGCTCGCGATGACCGTATTCCAGGATGCCAACGGTCAGGGCTATGGCGCTGTGAAGGCTGCAGTTAATCTGATCGAGGGCAAGGCAATCAACGATGGTACGGATTATGAAACCGATGATACTGGCAATATTTGCTGGGTACCGTTCGAACCTGTTACCCCGGACAATGTAGCAGATTACGAATAAGCACACAGTCAGGAGGAAAGGGACATTGAAACGATGTCCCTTTCCTAAATCAAACAAGATAATGGGGTGAAAAGCAGTGAGCCAAGAATATATCCTCGAAATGACCGATATTGTCAAGGAATTCCCCGGTGTACGCGCACTGAAAGGCGTACAGCTCAAGGTGCGGCCCGGTACCGTTCATACGCTGATGGGCGAAAACGGCGCAGGCAAGTCTACCTTGATGAAATGTCTAATCGGCATTCATCCGCCTACATCCGGCAAGATTGTATTTGAAGGCAAGGAGATCCAGTTCAAAAATACGCTTGAGGCACTGAATTCCGGCATTTCCATGATCCATCAGGAGCTGTCTCCGGTTCCCGAGCGCAGCGTTTGCGAAAACCTCTGGCTGGGACGCGCACCGCGCAAGGGACTGATCATCGATCATAAAAAAATGCGGCAGGACAGCATTGAGCTGTTCAACAAGCTGAATCTGGACGTTGATCCGGATGAGAAGATGGGTAACCTGACCGTTGCAAAGATGCAGATGGTTGAGATTGCCAAGGCTGTATCCTATGACAGCCGTATTGTTATCATGGACGAGCCTACGTCCTCGCTGACCGATGCAGAGGTCGAGCATTTGTTTCGCATTATTGCAGAACTCAAGGAAAAAAATGTTGCTATCATTTATATCTCGCACAAAATGGACGAAATCTTCCGGATTTCGGACGATATCACGGTTTATCGCGACGGCGAATACATCGCTACGGATCGCGCGGAAAACCTTAATGTAGACAAGGTTATTCAGTTGATGGTTGGACGCGAAGTGAACAACATGTTTCCCAAGGTAGAGTGTCCGATCGGGGAAACCATTCTTAAAGTGGAAAATTTGTCTGCCGGCCGCGCAGTTAAAAATGTTTCGTTTGAACTGCATCGTGGTGAAATTCTGGGTATGGCGGGTCTGGTCGGTGCGGGCCGCACCGAGACGGCGGAAGCAATCTTCGGCATGCGCCATATGACAGGCGGCAAAATCTATAAAGACGGTCAGGAACTGCACATCAAGTCTCCTGAGGATGCGATCGCCAACAAGATTGGCCTGCTCACAGAGGATCGGCGCGGCAACGGTATTGTCGGCTTGCTGAGCATTCAGGATAATACGGTGCTGGCAAACCTGAAAAAGTACGGATTCCCGCTGAATCATAAGAAAATGCGCGAAGACACCGAAGAATACGTTAAAAAACTCAACACCAAAACGCCGTCTATCGAAACGCCCATTCAGAATCTGTCGGGCGGCAATCAGCAGAAGGTGCTGGTTGGGCGCTGGCTGCTGACCAATCCGGATATTCTGATCGTTGACGAACCGACACGCGGTATTGATGTTGGTGCAAAGGCAGAGATTCATTCGCTTATCACAAAGCTTGCCGGTGAGGGTAAGGCCATTATCATGATTTCGAGTGAGCTGCCCGAGGTCATGGGTATGTCCGACCGTATCGTAGTTATGCACGAAGGCATTATGACCGCTATCCTGGATCGCAAAGACTTCTCGAGTGAGCTGATTCTCAAATATGCAACCAGCGAGATACCATATCAGCCTGCTGCGGATGAACAATAAGAAAGAAGGTACATGGTATGCAGAAAACATTTAATACGAAGAAATTCTTGTCCCAGAATTCAATCTGGCTGGTATTGATCGTGTTGGTCATCATTATGAGTATCGCACAGCCCAGCTTTTTCTCGGTGGATAACCTGCTGACACTGCTCTCCGGTGAGGCAGTCAAGGGTATCATGGCCTTTGGCGTTATGTTCGCAATCCTTTCTAAAGGTATCGACCTGACGATCGGCGCATCCGCTGCGTTAGTTGCGTGCATCACCGCTTCGCTCGTGCAGCCAGAAGGCTATGCAAATGCCATTCTGCCGGGTGTGGGCACTCTGCCAGCTCCGTTGGTTATCCTGATTGGTCTGGCACTTGGTGCAGGCATTGGCGCAATCTACGGCGCGATCATTGCTTATACCAAAATCCCGCCTTTTATCGCTACTCTCGGTGCACAGTTGATTTGCCGTGCAGGTGCTAAAATGTATACGAACCGTCCGGTTTCTAACCTGTCTGAGCAGTTCCGTTTCCTGGGTGCGTACCGTATTGGCGGCGTATTCCCAATCATCATCGTTGTTTTTTTCGTAATGTTCGCAATCTCGGCATTCCTGCTGACCCAGACACGCTTTGGTAAGAACGTATATGCTATCGGCGGCAACGATCAGGCGGCCCGTGTAGCTGGTATCAATGTTGAGAAGAACCTGATTCTGGTTTACATCTGGTGCTCGCTGTGTGCTGCTATCGCTGGTATGCTGCTGGCAGGCCGCGCAGGCTCTGCGGATCCGGCAAACTCCGGTTTGAACTACGAGCTGGATGCGATTGCGGCAGCAACGGTAGGCGGCACCTCTCATACCGGCGGTATCTGCCGTGTATCCGGTGTTCTGGCAGGTATCCTGATCCTTGGCGTTATCAATAACGGTCTGGTTATGCTGAAGGTAGACGATAACATGACCAACATTGTCAAGGGCGTTATCATTGTCGGTTCGGTTGTACTCGACATGCGCAAGAACGCAAAGCGCGCGTAAAACAGACACACACAATCTCTCTTCTCTTTCCGAGTTTTCAGGGGTCGCAGCAATGCTGCGGCTCCCGAAATACTCGCACATAATCCGTTAGACTTGAACTCTGCCGTACAGCGGCATATTTTGAAAGGATGAGCTTTATCATGGAAAATCTGAACATTGCACTGATCGGCTGCGGCATGATCGGCCGTGAGCACATCGAGCGTATCCAGAACCGCATCCGCAATGCACGCATCGTTGCCGTATGCGACGTATTTGAAGAAGGCGCAAAGAAGGGCGCTGAGATCGCCGGTGCCGGCACCAAGGTTTACACCGATTTCAACGAAGCAATCAACGATCCGGACGTAAACGCTGTTGTAGTTACCACCCCGGGTCAGTTCCACAAGGGTCCGGTTCTGGCAGCGATCAAGGCCGGCAAGCCGGTATTCTCCGAGAAGCCGCTGGCGAACACCGCTGCGGACGGCAAGGAGATCGTTGAGGCCGAGATGGCAGGCGGCAAGCACCTCGTACAGGTTGGCTTCATGCGCCGTTACGACCGCGGCTACCGTCAGGTTAAGGAACTGATCGATTCCGGCAAGTTCGGTGCCCCGATGGTAATCAAGTGCACCCACCGTGCAGACGGCGTTGCCGATGACTACACCACCGCAATGGCTGTTACCGATACCGCAATCCACGAGATCGACGTTCTGCCGTGGCTGGTAAACGACGAGTGGGACGAGGTGCAGTGCATCATGCCGAAGACCAACAGCAAGGTTAAGAACGCGCTGAAGGACCCGCAGATCATGATCATGAAGACCAAGGGCGGCATCATCAACATGCTCGAGGTAAACGTAAACTGCGGCTTCGGCTACGACATCAACTGCGAGGTTGTATGTGAGAACGGCGTTGTAAACCTGCCGTGCCCGTCCTTCCCGACCGTTCGCTACGCTAACGAGGTTTCCACCAAGATCGAGGACAACTGGATCCTGCGCTTCATCGATTCTTACGATGTAGAGATTCAGGACTGGGTTGACCACGCACTCAAGGGTGAGACCGGCGGCTCCTCTGCTTGGGACGGCTACGTTGCTTCCATCACCGCTGACGCTCTGGTTAAGTCCCAGACCTCCGGTGTGCCGGAGAAGGTTGTTACCGGCGGCACCCCGGACTTCTACAAGAAGTAATCCACTCACATTTTCTATTCATTGCTACTCACTCGCAAGGGTGGCAGAGCTTCCTGCTTTACTGCCCTTGCATATCACCTTAACTACTATACCGCGTTTTACAACGCGAAACTGATACGTTAAAAGGAGTTACTGCTATGAAAATCGGTTTTAACGAAGGCTGCAACCGTTTCTGCGAAAACCACTCCGTACTTGAAGACCTCGACCTGTGCGAGAAGTACGGCTTTGACTACATCGACATCCAGTCCGAGTGCCTCGACCGCGAGATCGCTGCCGGCAAGTACACCATCGATGATCTCAGCGCATGGTTCGCTGACCCGAAGCATCACCTGAAGATGCTGTCCTACAACGCCCTGATCTTCTTCAACATGAAGCAGACCCAGGAGGAAAAGGACGCCGTTATGGCAAAGCTCGATCAGATCATTGCAGACTGCAACAAGCTGGGCTGCAAGATGATCGTTGTTGTTCCGTCCATGGATCTGGCCGTCCCGGCTACCGTTGACGAGATCAAGGCTGATGCTGTTGCTGTTCTCAAGGAGATGGTAAAGAAGGTTGAGCCGCACGGCATCAAGCTGTCCATCGAGTTCTGCGGCGCACCGACCATGTCCATCAACCGCTTCGAGTACGCTTACGACATCGTTACCGAGGTAGATCATCCGCTGGTCGGCATCACCCTCGACCAGTACCACTTCCACGCTATGGCTTCCGAGTGGGCTGCTCTCGAGAAGGCTGACGGCAAGAAGATTTTCGTATGGCACCTGAACGGCATGGAGAATATGCCGTGCGGCGCTGCTTACAACAATGACGAGAAGCGTCTGTGGCCGGGCGAGCCGGGCGACTGCCTCGACCACAAGCGTTATGCAGATACCCTCAAGAAGATCGGCTTTGAAGGCGACGTTTGCACCATGGAGGTGTTCCGTCCGGACTACTACAAGCTGTCCAACGAGGAGAATATCAAGAAGGCCGCTGAGGTTACCAAGGCACATGTTGCGAAGTACTGGGCTGACTAAGTTCATAGCGTGAAGATTGAAGAGTGGAGAGCGAAGCGCTTTCCACTCTTTTTTTGCGTGGAAGCCCCCGGTGTTTTCGGTAAAATAAAAGTCGAGCAAAAGAGCTCCAAAATGTGAGCACCCCGATGGCGCAAAAAATGAGCCATTGTCAGCACCCCCAATAACAGCTACCATTAGTTTGTACCGAATAAACTAAGGAGGCAGCAGAAAGGTGTTAAGAATGGACCGTGTCAAGTAATGTTCGCAAAAAAGGTTCCTGAAAAAATGAAGTTAGGCTGCGGTGGTCAGAGTTGCCGCAATGGATTCCTGGCTGAGATAAGCTCTGGAAACAGACCAGTCCTCAGCGTATTCCATGAGATACGTTGTCACCAGGCGAACATAGGAACTTTCATTCGGAAAGATTCCGACCACGCTGGTACGTCTCCGAATTTCGCGGTTCAGTCGCTCGATCATATTGGAATACGAGATTTTTCGAGCGTCCAGCATAGGGAATGTATAGAAGGCCAGAGAATCTTCCAATCCGTCTTCAAGGCACTGAACCGCTTTCGGAAAGCGTTTGGCGTAGGAGTCGATCGCATCATATGCCCGCTTTCTCGCTATCTCCGCCGTGGGCGCCAGCCAGATTTCCTTGAGTGTCTCAGTGAAGGATTTCTTCTCTTTCTACGGCACATAGGCCAGAATATTCCGCATGAAATGCACCTTGCAGCGCTGCCATGAGGCGCCGGGAAAGGACTCACGGATTGCCGAAACCAACCCAGAGTGAGCATCGGAAATGATAAGCCTGGGCGTAGACAGACCACGGTCCTTCAGATTCTGAAACAGCACTCCATAGGAACTCTTGGATTCTTCGGCCATAGGTTCAACGGCGATAATATCTCGATGTCCATTTTCGTCCACACCGCATACGATAAGTATCGCCATGCTGACAATTCTTCCATCTACTCGAATTTTTTCGTACAGTGCATCCACCCCAGAGAACCGGGTATACTGTATCAGCAAGGGAGTGATTACGGAACTCCTCGACCTGCTCATTCAGTCCTTTTGTCATCTCGCTGATCTGGCTTCTGGATAGATTTTCAATGCCGAGGCTATGCGCCAGCTTCTCCATTTTCCGGGTAGACACGCCTTGCACAAAGGCTTTCTGCACTACCTGTACGAGCATTGCTTCACTGCGCTTGCGCTCTGTGACGAAGAACGGAATGTAGCCACCCTGACGAACCTTGGGCGCCATGAGATACATTGTCCCCATCCGGGTATCCAAGCGGCGTGGACGATAGCCGCTGCGGTAGCCGCTCCTGCCATCCGTGCGCTGACTTTTCTCTGCGCCCAGCTGCTGATCGACCTCGGCCTCCATGAGGTGTGTACACAGCCATTCCAGCATACTCAACAGCAGATCCGGCTGCGTCACACATTGCAGTAGCAATTCTGTCAGATTTGTGGTATTCTTTTTGCGAGCCATTAGGGTCTCTCCTTTACATGATGATTTTTTCGACAACTATCATTTTACAGGAGCCCTGATGGCTTGTCTATTGCCTATTTGCTTTTGCGAACTTGATTATACGCTATCCGCGCCAGCATCTCCATCGGAAACAAGTATAAGTTCTCTTCCTACACCGGCAGTATCGCTAACGATATCAAGGCATGGGAACTTAAAAAATGGTAATTTCATTGCTACCAAAAATACAAGAAAAGCGACAGGTATTTGCCTGTCGCTTTTCTGTATAGTAATCTCCGATCTTTTCATTGGAAAAAGCAAAGTGGTGTAAAGATTAATGATCTTTGTATTGGCACCGAAAATATATTTATTTCTCCGCGGCTTTTCTTCCAGGATAGGAGAGTGCCGCGGAGAATTTTTTGCGAAGAAAGAATTGCTATAGCTTTTGTAAT
>ERZ773217.755-NODE-755-length-29650-cov-4.844636_pt1 | contig 29650 bp, 31 predicted proteins | sample MGYA00580995_ERZ773217 | MGnify/ENA primary metagenome ERZ773217 (study PRJEB29015, sample SAMEA2737772) | human gut metagenome | biome: human gut; feature: human-associated habitat; material: faeces | place: China | collected 2012 ...
ATTTTTCTTATAAGGAATTCTCATTTTGACTTGTACTATTTATATTCTAACACCATCATTACAGATCAGAAAAGCATTGAAAAATATGAAAGTGATTACCGTTGGGAATATACGAGAATACTTTGCAAAATTGAGTGGCGCAGATTTTACAGAACCGATTACAGCAGGAATTTTCGTTTCTATTGTGGCGTGGGCGAGTTATCAACGTTTAGAAGAAGAGGGACACACCGTTATTCAAAAAGGCTGTAAAAATATACGGTACTATGTAAAGGACTATGAAAATTCCCTATTTGATTTGAAGTAGGTGAATCCTAGTTTATGTCTCTTACACAGGCGGAGTGAACCAGCCTGTGGCGAACGATTATCAAGCCCCGTTATCTAACAAAAAGTACCGATTTCACATAGGCAATTATCAGTACACGGTAGTGATAAAAATGGTACAGGCATTAGACAGGAAAAAACCAACCATGATACTAAAAGGTATGATTGAGCAGGCAGAACTCAAAGACAAGGTGGATTGAGTTAATCAAAGAATAAATCTTCATTCACGAAGCAACAACGAATGAGGATAACGAAAGAATACAGGAAATTATGATATGCTTTCCTCTTTTTAAGATAGAAATATTTTCAAAAAGGTGTATTATCCGGAAAAAAAGATGTTAGAATGTATTTAAGATAAGCCATACCCGTAAAAATAATTTGGAAAGTGAGGAGGTTATTTTATGGAGAAAAATAAATATACCGGAACAGAAACTGAAAAAAATTTAAGGACTGCATTTTCAGGAGAATCAGAGGCCAGAAATAAATATACATTTTTTGCTTCTGTTGCCAAGAAAGAGGGATATGAACAGATTGCCGCATTATTTCAGAAAACGGCAGATAATGAAAAAGAACATGCAAAAATGTGGTTTAAAGAACTGAACGGAATTGGTAATACAACTCATAACCTTGCGTCAGCCGCTGAAGGAGAAAATTACGAGTGGACAGATATGTATGCAGGGTTTGCAGAAACAGCGGAAAAAGAAGGTTTTCCGGAACTTGCTGCAAAATTCCGATTGGTAGCTGAGATTGAGAAACACCATGAGGAAAGATACAGAGCGTTATTAAAAAACGTAGAAACAGCAAAAGTATTTGAAAAGAGTGAGGTTAAGGTATGGGAGTGCAGAAATTGCGGGCATATCGTGATAGGAACTTCCGCACCACAGATTTGCCCTGTATGTGCACACCCGCAGAGTTACTTTGAAGTAAGAGCAGAAAATTACTAAAAAATGGTGGTATGGCTTATTTTTTGCAATGAAAGAGTTGCTCTCCCATATACTGAATCACCCGTACATTGACAGCGTTTCCAAACTGTTTATATGCCTGACGGTCATTCGGATTACAAATAAAAGTATCAGGAAAACTCTGAAGTCTTGCCGCTTCTCTTGGTGTAAGTCTTCTTCTGACAGAACCGATAACCGGAATCTGTACCATTGCCACTAACGCAGGGAAGACGCTCGGTCTTTTAACCCGTACGCCGGAAGGTCTGAATTGTATAAGTGCTTCCCAGACGGAAGAGCAGTCTTTTCCGCATTGCCATTCAAATTTTTTCTCGGTCATTGTAAAATCTTCTAAATTATTCCATTTCTCCCGCCATGAATCGATGAACTCTTTATTGTTTTCATATAACTGGCGGTTTTTTTGGATAAATTTCACCTTCCAATCAGCATATCCCAAATCGGTATAGTCATAAGTTTTGCCGAATTCATCGAACCAGATTGGAAATCCGATTACTTTTTCTTTAATGCCTTTGATAAACTCGTCCCAACAGGTCAATACTTTTTCTTCATGCGAAGAGATATAATATTTCTCATCGACATCTGTAGTCTCGAGAATTCCCGAAGTCAAAAAGTTTATATCATCTTTACTTTTGTCCGGTAACTCAATATTCAGGTTTTGTATTCCCAGTGAACTGTGGATACCCAAAATAACGACACGTTCTCTAAATTGAGGAACGCCTAACTGGTGGGGGCTGATAATAATCGGTTCTTCAGTAATAATATATCCCAATTCATGAAGAGCGGATTTGATAACCCGCCATGTATTTCCGTGGTCGTGTGAAGTCAAATTTCTGACATTCTCTAAAATAATATAAGGAGTCCGATGGTATTTCAGTATTCGTACGATTTCAAAAAATAAAGTACCTCTTGTTTCGTCCTCAAATCCCTTTTGGTAGCCTGCTTTTGAAAATGCCTGACATGGAAATCCGGCACAGAGGACGTCATGCTCAGGGATATCTTCCTCATGGACATCTCGAATATTAATTCCTGCATCTACACCGTAATTGGTTTTATATGTTTCAATTGCGTACTTATCTATTTCCGATGCAAATACACATTCCCCGCCGAGGTTATGCATTGCCTGATGAAAACCGCCTATTCCTGCGAACAGGTCGATAAATTTAAATGGTTTTAACATTTTTTTCTCCTTGTAGTTATTGTTTATATAAATAAATTTTCAGATATGTCGTCAGATTTCTGTATAATCAAAGTTTATAAAGTATATCAGAAAAAGATTAAAAAATCCACATTTTAAGTGAGAAGAATTTTATTCTATCACAATCCGCCCGTTGTACAAACTTCAAACCTATAGTATAATTCATCATAGTTGTTACTATAACACAAATTCAAATGATATGGGTAAGGAAGTGGCATCATGATAGAGTTAAAGGGCATGATTAGTATACAACTGTTAAAAAAAGAAGCATTTTGCGGAAGTGACGAGAAAATGCGTTACCGATTATATAAAGAGGAAACGGACGGAGAAGTAAAACTGGCAGTTGCATACTGGTTTACTCCTTATTGCTGGCAGACAACTCCGAAAGAAGAAAAAACAATACGATATTTTGAATTTAACACGGAAGGAATTTGGCAGGCGGTAGAGTGGCTGAATGCTATTTCGGAAGAAAGGAAAAACGATGAACGGGAAGAAGATTCGGATAATTAAGAAAAATGACGAGTATTCTATGGAATATCAGATTGGAGATATTTTTACGGTGGACGGCACATGGTACGGTGGTGTAAATGTGAGAAGTGCATCGGGAGTACCGCTGTCACTTGACAAAGAAGAGTACGAAGAAGTGGAGGAACGGCAGGCGCGCAAGATTGATTTGTATTCGTATCAGTTAGGAGTAATGGACTGTCTTTGCGAAATGGTGGGAGAAGGCATAAAACCAACGGCGGTCAGCCGAAAGTTTGATACCGAAGAAGAGCGTGATTCCTGTGAGGAGGAAGTAAAGAAACTTTGCGATAAGTACGGAATTTTATACAGGAAAGAAGAAAAATATTTTTATATATTTTTCACAGATGAGAACAAGTTGAAAGAATAGAAAAGATAAGATAAGGGGCAGAGAATGGAGAATCAGGAAAAACAGCATAAAAGGCGTGTGAGATACAAAGGGACACACCCAAGAAACTACAAAGAGAGATATAAAGAATTGCAGCCGGAGAAATATCCGGAGACGATAGAGAAAGTAATCCGCAAAGGAAGCACTCCGGTAGGAATGCACATTTCCATCTGTGTGAAAGAAATTTTAGATTTTTTACAGATTCAGCCGGGGCAGAGAGGGTTAGATGCGACACTTGGATATGGAGGTCATACATTGGAGATGCTCAAATGTCTGAAAGGCGAGGGACATTTGTATGCGTTGGACGTAGATACGGTAGAATCGGCGAAAACGAAAGAACGTTTGCAGAAACTCGGATACGGTGAAGAAATTTTGACAATCAAAAATATAAATTTCAGGGACATTGATAAAGTGTGTAAGGAGGCCGGCAAGTTTGATTTCGTGCTGGCAGATTTAGGAGTGTCTTCCATGCAGATTGATAATCCTGAACGGGGATTTACTTATAAGAAAGAAGGTCCGTTAGATTTGCGCTTAAATCAGAAAAAGGGCGTGTCAGCGGCAGAGAGATTGAAAGAAGTTACAATGGAAGAACTGGAAGGCATGTTTGTGGAAAATGCGGACGAGCCTTATGCACATGAGATTGCAGAGAAGATTTTTGCAAAACTGAGAAGAGGAGAAGCGATAGATACAACGACAAAATTGCAGCAGATAATTGAGGAAGCATTGAAGTTTATACCGGAAAAAGAAAGAAAAGAGGCGGTAAAAAAGTCATGTCAGAGAACATTTCAGGCTCTGCGCATTGATGTGAACAGTGAGTTTGAAGTGTTGTATGAGTTTATGGAGAAACTTCCGAATGTGCTGAAAGAAGGAGGAAGAATTGCGATTCTGACATTCCATTCGGGAGAGGACAGAATTGTAAAGAGAGCTTTTAAAGAATTAAAAAGAGCGGGTGTTTACAGTGACATTGCAAACGATGTTATACGTCCGTCTGCGGAGGAATGTAACTATAACAGCCGTGCAAAATCAACAAAAATGAGATGGGCGATTAAGGCCTAAAAAGTGTATAGTAAGAGGTTTATATGGAGTTTGAAGAGTTAAGAAAAGAACATAAAATATTTGCTTACCACATAAGTCCAAGTTATGGAGTAGAAGGAGATGAAGGTGGATTTTCCATAGAAATATATGGAAATGGAAACTTAAGATACTGTACATATAAATTATTTGAGGAAATCAATACACTTGAGATGTTTAAACTCACAAAAGAACAGGTGTATCAGTTGTTCAGGATTATTCAGGAGAATGAGAAGAAACTGGAAAGTATACCGACTTATCTTGAAGATGGAAAAGAACATAAAAATTGCAATGAATTTGAATTTTTAGGGCGTGGAAAGATTTATACGGGAGATGTTTCCAAGACATTTCTGCCGTTGGAGAGACTGAAAAATAAAGAGTATTATAAGGCTTATAAAGAAACGATGAAATGGAACAATCTTTTATATGATATTTTTGAAAAGGTATCCGCCTGTTTGAAAAAGTCGGGAATTCTATTATCACCGGAATCCTGTGAGTTGAGTGAGGATTGTAAAATAAGGGTAACGTGGAAATAATCTGGGAGGAGAATATGAAGTTTATTCATTTATCGGATCTGCATATCGGGAAAAGAGTTAATGAATTTTCGATGATAGAAGATCAGAAATATATTTTGCGGCAGGTTATTGAACTTGTACAGAAAGAAAGACCGGACGGTGTTCTGTTGGCGGGGGATATTTACGATAAACCTGTTCCGTCAGCGGAAGCCGTGCAGGTTTTTGATGAGTTTTTAAATGGTCTTGCAGAACAGAAAGTTTCTATATTTATTATCAGTGGAAATCACGATTCACCGGAACGTCTTGCTTTTGGAGGGAATCTTCTAAAGAATACGGGAGTGTATGTTTCTCCCGTTTTTCGGGAAATTCCAAAGGCAATTGCGATGTATGATGAGTATGGGGAGGTGAATGTGTATTTACTTCCGTTCATTAAACCGGCATATGTAAAACAGGTTATGCCAAAAGAGAATGTGGAGACTTATCAGGAGGCAGTTCAGACGATAATTGAGCATATGGAAATTGATAATGAGAAGCGAAATATTATTTTGGCACATCAGTTTGTGACAGGGGCGGCAAGATGCGATTCGGAGGAAGTGTCTGTAGGCGGTTTAGATAATATAGACGCTTCTGTTTTTGCGCCGTTTGATTATGTGGCTTTGGGGCATATTCATGGCAGACAGAGTATCAGCAGGGAGGAAGTGCGGTATTGCGGAACTTTGCTGAAATATTCTTTTTCTGAAAGCAGGCAGAAGAAAACTGTTACTATCGTGGAGATGAAAGAAAAGGGAAATGTTGCCATTAGGGAAATATCTTTATCGCCAAAACATGATATGCGTGAGATAAAAGGAACATACGGGGAAGTGACGGCGAGGGAGTTTTATCAGGGGAGTGCCACTGATGATTATCTTCACATTACTCTCACCGATGAGGAAGATATTTTGGACGCAATAAACAGACTTAGGGTGATTTATCCCAATATTATGAAGATGGATTATGATAATACACGCACACGAAATAAGCAGTGTGTGGGAGAAATTGAGCAGGTAGAGAAAAAAACGCCGTCAGAATTATTTGGAGAACTTTATCTTTTACAAAATAATCAGGAAATGTCTGAGGAGCAGAATGTGTTTTTAAAAAATCTGATTGAGAAAATCTGGGAGGAATAGACAATGAAACCGTTGCAACTGAAACTATCTGCATTTGGACCGTATGCTGATGAAACGGTTATTGATTTCACTCTTTTGGGAGAAAAGGGACTATATTTAATTACAGGTGATACGGGAGCGGGAAAAACAACGATATTCGATGCCATTACATTTGCATTATATGGTGAAGCCAGCGGAAATAACAGAGGGGCAGATATGCTGAGAAGTCAATATGCCAATCCGGGCACACCTACATTTGTGGAAATGCGCTTTCTATATCGGCAGGAAGAATATGAAATCAGACGAAATCCGGAATATATAAGACCTGCGAAAAAGGGCGGAGGCATGACAACGGAGAAAGCGGACGCCATGTTATCTTACCCTGACGGAAGAATTGTGACAAAGACGAAGGAAGTGACAAAAGCGATTATTGAGCTGATAGGGCTTGACAGAAATCAGTTTACCCAGATTGCCATGATTGCGCAGGGAGATTTTTTGAAACTTCTTTTTGCAAAAACGGAAGAGAGAAGTAAAATTTTCCGAGAGATTTTCGATACAAAGAAATATCAGATTTTACAGGACAGACTTAAGGCAGAAAAAAACAGTTTGGATAAAGAATATCAGGATATTTCAAAAAGTATACAGCAGTATATGGAAGGAATTCAGGGAGAAAAAGAAGAGCAGGTAACAGCAGAAGCCCGCTTAGGGAATTTGTCGGCTCTTCTTGAGGAAGAAAATAATGAGATTGCAAGGCTGACTGAAGAATTGGCGTATATGGAAAATGAACTGGAAAAATTGAACCGACAGATTGGAAAGGCAGAAACAGAAGAGAAAAATCGGAAAGAACTTCAGAAACTGGAAGAAAATCTGCAATTTCAGGAAGAAAGACTGGCGCAGGCAAAAGAAAAATTGTCTGAGGAAACAAAGAGAGAAGCGGAAAGAGAAAAATTACGTGCGGAGATTATTTTAAGCGAAGAGAAATTACATCTATACGATGAGGCAGATCAGGTAAAAGCAGAGTACAATTCCATGCAAGTACGCTTACAATCTGTTAAAAATGAACTGGCACAGTCGAAGGAGAGAGAAGAAAAATATAATCAGAATGTTGTCCTGATGAAAGAACAATTGGAAAAACTTGCATCTGCAGATACCGAAAAGGTACGTTTAGAAAACGAGAGGGCAGTGCTGGAGGAGAACAAAAATAAGGTTCGTCTTTTGAAGAAAATGCTTGTGGAGTATAAAGGAATTTCAAAGGGGCTGACTGAGCTACAACAGCAGTATCAGACCGCTATGTTAAAAGGTCAGAAAAAGCAGCAGGAATATGAAAAACTGGAGAGAAATTTTCTGGATTCTCAGGCGGGACTGCTTGCACAAAAATTAAAAGAAGGGGAACCGTGTCTTGTCTGCGGAGCGATCCACCACTTAAATCCGGCAAAAATTACACGGAGAGTCTGTACGGAAGAGGAATTGAGAGAGGTGAAACGGCAGAGTACAATACTTATGGAAAAGGCGACGATGCTCAGCGTAGAGGCGGGAAAAGCGAAAGGGGAGTTGGATACTGCCCGAAGAAATATCGAGGAGAGAGCAGACGAAATTTTTGGAAAACGCGTGGAGTCCATTTACACGGAACTGGAAAACCGGATAGGAGAACTGGCAAAAGCAGATGAAGAGATGAGAAAAAAATGGTCTGTCTTAGAAAAAAAGGCAGAGGAAAAAATCCGGTATGAGCAACAACTGCCCCAAATAGAAAAGTTGCAGAAGGAAGAAGAACAGAAGGGGAAAGAATTGGAACATTTGCAGGTGAAATGTCACACAGAATGCGATACTTTACAGAAACAAATGATGAAATTAAAAGAAAGTCTTTTGTTTTCTTCCAAAGCAGAAATATTGGACGATATTGAGTTGAAAAAGAGAACACGAAAGAGCATGGAACAGGCGTATGAATCTGCAAGACAGGAGACAGAGAAGATAGCAGGGCAGATAAAAGAAGACTGTGCAAGAATAAGTACGTTGAAAGAACAGTTGGAAAAAGTAAATGAAAATTCTCTTGAGGAATTAATGAAAAAACAGAGAGAATTACAGAAAGAAAGGACAACTTTGCTTGCGGACAGAGAAAATTTAGTTTCCATGTATAAATCTAACGGACAGATAAAAGAAGCAGTTGAAAGACAGTACGGTGCCATGAAAACAATAGAGAAAAAACAGGTGCTTGTTAAGGCGTTATCTGATACAGCAAACGGAAACGTTGCAGGGAAAGATAAGGTTATGCTGGAAACATATATTCAGATTTCGTATTTTCATCGTATTATTGCCAGAGCGAATACACGCTTTATGGTCATGTCCGGAGGGCAGTACGAATTAAAACGAAGAGAGGAAACAAAAGATCAGAGAAGTCAGACCGGGTTGGAGTTAGATGTTATTGACCATTATAATGGTTCCGTAAGAAACGTAAAGACACTTTCCGGAGGGGAGGCTTTTCAGGCATCATTGTCTTTGGCACTGGGACTTTCGGACGAAATACAGTCTTTGGCAGGGGGAATACAACTGGATACGATGTTCATTGACGAGGGGTTCGGTTCTTTGGACGAGGAGGCGCTGGAGCAGGCGATGAAGGCGCTGTATCGCCTTGCAGACGGAAACAGGCTGGTTGGGATTATTTCTCACGTTTCCGAATTAAAAGAGAGAATAGACAAACAGATTATTGTAAAGAAAGAGAAATCACAGGGAAGCAGTGTGCGTGTGATTGGATAAGCGAGGGAAAATGAGATATACAGTACCACATTATTATTGCAAATTTCAATGTACGGCATCAGAATGTCAGGATACATGCTGTGCGGGCTGGAAAATAGTAATTGATGAGAAAACATTGAAAAAATATAGAGAGGTAAAAGGTCCTTTCGGGAATCGTCTTCAAAATTCGATTGACTGGGAAGAGGAAACTTTTTTACAGTATGACGGAAGATGCGCTTTCTTAAATGAAGAAAATCTGTGTGATATCTATACGGAGGCCGGAGAAAAGATGTTTTGTAAAACATGTCGTCTGTATCCGAGGCACATAGAAGAATTTCAAGGAGAAAGAGAGATTTCTCTATCGTTATCCTGCATGGAGGCCGGCAAGCTGATTTTGGGCTGCAAAGAGTCCGTGAAATTTGTTTCGCTGGAAAAAGATGTGCGGGAAAAGGAAGATGAAACATTTGATTTCCTGCTGTACGGGAAATTGTCAGACACGAGAGAAGTGATTTTTCGGATTTTGCAGAATAGAACCTTGCCGATAAAACTTCGTCTGTCCATGGTGTTGGCACTGGCGCATGACATGGAGATAAAAGTGGCAAAACAGCAGCTTTTTCAGGTGGACGATGTGCTGAGAAGGTATGAAGATGAGTCGGCACCGGAGCGGTTTGCAAAGAAACTGGGCAACAGTATTTCCGGAAGCCGTCAGAGAAAGAAACTTATGCAGGAAATGTTTAAGGGGTTTGAGCAGTTTGAGGTGTTGAACAAAACATGGCCGGCATATTTAAAAGAATTGAAGAAAACTATTTTTAACCAGAGTGAGGAAATGTATGAGGAAAACAGAAGACATTTCACAACAGAGGTTTTAGAAAAAGAAGTGTGGACAGAACAGTTGATGGTCTACTTTGTATTTACCTATTTTTGCGGCGCGGTTTATGACGGAGAGATTTATGCAAAAATGCAGATGGCAGTCGCAAGCACGCTTTTAATTGAAGAATTGGCGATGGCAGTCTGGCAGCAGAATCATTGTATTCTTACTTTTTCTGCATTTGTGGATATTGCTCACAGGTATTCGAGAGAAATGGAACATTCGGACATAAATCTGAATCGTATTGAGGAAACCGTAAAACAAAAAGAATGCTTTCAACTGAAAAATTTACTGAAAGTGATAAATGAAATACAATAGGAATCTTTTTTAGAATATGTTATAATATTTTACAATGTGGACGAAAAAGAGGAGAGGAGACAAATTACAAAATGGAGAAAACAGATAGAAAGTACGGAGTGTATATTCAAATATTAAAGGAGGAGTTAGTTCCGGCCATGGGGTGTACAGAACCGATTGCATTGGCTTACGGCGCTGCGAAGGCGAGAGAAGTGCTGGGCGCTCTTCCGGATAAAGTGAAAATTGAGGCGAGCGGAAGTATTATCAAAAACGTGAAGAGTGTAATCGTGCCAAATACAGATCATTTAAAAGGAATTCCAGCAGCGGCGACGGCGGGAATCATTGCGGGAAAGGCAGATAAGAAATTAGAGGTTATTGCGGAAGTTTCCAAAGAGGAAATCCAAAAGATGCGTGAGTTTATGGAAAATACGGAAATCACAGTAGAACATATTAATTCAGGCATTACATTTGACATTGTAATCACAGTGTATCATGGAGATTCTTACGCAAAAGTGCGTATCGCAAACTATCATACAAATATTGTACTTGTGGAAAAAGACGGAGAAGTATTGGAAAGTACGGTTGTAGAGGGAGAAAAGGAAGAAGGGCTGACAGACCGTTCTTTGTTAAACGTGAAAGACATTGTTGATTTTGCAGACAGCGTGGACGTAGAAGAAATTAAAGAAGTGCTTGACAGACAGATTAAATATAATACGGCAATTTCTGCGGAAGGGCTTCGCGGGGATTATGGTGCAAATATCGGAAGCGTTCTTTTAGAAACATACGGAGATGATATTCGTACAAGAGCAAAAGCGGCGGCGGCAGCGGGTTCTGATGCGAGAATGAACGGTTGCGAACTTCCCGTAATCATTAATTCGGGAAGCGGAAATCAGGGTATGACTGCCTCACTTCCCGTTATCGAGTATGCAAAAGAGTTGAAGGTGACAGACGAAAAATTATACCGTGCATTGGCGTTGTCTAACCTTGTCACAATTCATCAGAAAACAGGAATCGGGCGTCTGTCAGCCTACTGTGGAGCAATCAGCGCGGGAGCAGGAGCAGGGGCAGGTATCGCTTATCTGTTAGGTGGAACATATGAAGAGATTATACATACAGTTGTAAATGCACTCGCAATCGTTTCAGGTATTGTCTGTGATGGAGCGAAAGCCTCCTGTGCGGCAAAGATTGCTTCCGCCGTAGATGCCGGCATATTGGGATATAATATGTATAAGTGCGGACAGCAGTTCTATGAAGGAGACGGAATTGTGACAAAAGGTGTGGAAGCGACAATTAAAAATATCGGTCGTCTTGGTAAAGAAGGTATGAAAGAGACGAACGAAGAAATTATCCGCATCATGGTAGGTGAGTAAATAATGGAGAAGATTATATATCAGGATAGAAAAAAGACAAATTGTGAAAAATGGGACGGGATCTTTCAAAAATTCGGTAAAGAAGACCTTCTTCCTCTCTGGGTTGCGGATATGGATTTTCAAGCGCCGGAGTGTGTTGGAAAGGCTTTGCAGGAATATGCCAAAAAGGGCGTGTTTGGATACTATAAAGTGCCGGAGAGTTTTTTTGAGGCGTTTATAAATTGGGAAAAAGAAAGGCACGGTTACCATGTGGAAAAGGAATGGATTCGGTTTGCACCCGGGGTAGTGCCGGCATTATTTTGGCTTGTACAGTGTTTTACGGAGAAAGAAGACAGTGTAATGATTTCCACGCCGGCATATCCGCCATTCTTTCACTGTATTGAAGACAACGGAAGAAAAGTGACTGATGTTCCATTGAAATGCACAGACGGGCATTATGAGATGGACTATGATAAAATGGAGAAAATTATGCGGGAAGAACAGGTGAAAATGTATATTCTCTGTTCACCGCACAATCCGATAGGACGTGTCTGGAAAGAAGAGGAATTAAGGCGCCTGATTTCTCTTTGCGAGAAATATCATGTGCTTCTCGTTGCAGATGAAATTCATCAGGATATTATATTAAAAGGAAACAGACAGATTCCTGCGGGAAGTATCGGGCAATATACGGATAAGATAATTGCTTTAACGGCGGCAAGCAAAACTTTCAATCTGGCAGATTGCCAGAATGCGTTTATTTTACTTGCAGATGAAAAACTGAGGGAAGAGTTTGATGACTTTGCAGAGAAAATTCATGTGATGCAGGGAAGCGGATTCGGTTATATTGCAGTGCAAAATGCCTATGAGGGCGGTCTTGACTGGCTGAATGGAGTGTTAAAGATAATTGAAGAGAATTATGTGTATGCAAGACACTTTATTGAACGGGAACTTCCCGAGGCAGTTGTCTCTGAATTACAGGGAACATATTTGATGTGGATAGATTTGAAACCATATCTTCAGGATAAAGATGTAGTACAGACATTGCAGGAGAAATGTCATCTTGCCATTGATTATGGCGATTGGTTTGGAGGAGAGGACTGGAAGTATTATATTCGCGTAAATTTGGCAACTAAAACGGAAAACATTGCACAGGCAATGGAAAACTTGAAGCGAGGACTGGAATAATGGGTTTAATTGAATTGATCTGTATTGCCGTAGGACTGTCAATGGACGCTTTTGCGGTAGCAATCTGTAAAGGGTTATCTTTGAGAAAATGTACATGGCAAAAGCAGGGCATAGTAGGATTATATTTTGGCGTATTTCAGGCAGGTATGCCGCTTTTGGGATATTTACTCGGTATGCAATTTAAAGAAATGATTACATCAATTGATCACTGGATTGCTTTTGTTCTACTTGGTATTATCGGTGCAAATATGATAAAAGAAGGATTTTCAAAAGAAGAGATCAGTGATGAGAAAACGGACAGGCTTTCCGTAAAAGAAATGTTGGGACTTGCGGTTGCAACAAGCATCGACGCACTTGCGGTAGGCGTTACCTTTGCATTTTTACAGGTGGAAATCATTCCGGCAGTGTGCATTATCGGGATTACTACATTTATTTTATCCGCAGCGGGAGTAAAAATTGGGAATATTTTTGGAACTCGTTACAAATCAAAAGCGGAAATTGCAGGCGGCGTCATATTGATTTTTATGGGAGTAAAAATTTTAGTTGAACATTTAATGTAAAATCGTGATAGAGCAGCCAACTAACAGGGAATGGAGAGTTTTATCCAAAGATTTTGGAAAAAATGGAGATATTATAAGAGGTGAATAAAAATGAAATGGAATAAATTCAGATTAAAAACAACCACAGAGGCGGAAGATATCGTAAGCAGCATGCTTATGGATTTGGGAATAGAAGGAGTAGAAATTGAGGATAAAGTTCCGCTTACGCAGGCAGATAAAGAGCAGATGTTTGTAGACATTCTTCCGGAAATTGAGGCAGATGACGGAGTTGCTTATTTAAGTTTCTATCTTGATGACGGGGAAGACACAGATACTGTTTTGGCAAATGTCAAAAAGGAATTGGAAGAAATGAAATCCTTTTTAGATATAGGAGAATGTACGATTGAGGAATCGGAGACGGAGGACGTGGACTGGGTAAATAACTGGAAGAAGTATTTCCATCAGTTTTATGTGGACGACGTACTCATCATTCCGTCATGGGAAGAAGTAAAACCGGAAGATGAAGATAAAATGATTATTCACATTGATCCGGGAACTGCTTTTGGAACAGGAATGCATGAGACAACACAACTTTGCATCAGACAGATAAGAAAATATGTGACACCGCAGACAAGAATTTTAGATGTGGGCTGTGGAAGTGGAATTTTAGGAATGCTCGCATTAAAATTTGGTGCGGAATATTCCGTAGGAACAGATTTAGATCCATGTGCCATTGATGCCACTTATGAAAATATGGAAGTAAACGGTATCGAAAAATCACAGTATGAAGTGATGATTGGAAATATTATCGACGATAAAGAAGTACAGGATAAAGTCGGATACGAAAAATATGACATTGTTGTGGCAAATATTTTAGCAGACGTACTTGTGCCTCTGACGCCGATTATCGTACACCAGTTGAAAAAAGGCGGTATTTATATTACAAGCGGAATTATTGATATGAAAGAAGAAACTGTAGTAAATGCCGTAAAAGAAGCCGGATTAGAAGTGCTTGAAGTGACATACCAGGGAGAATGGGTATCTGTTACGGCGAGAAAAAATTAGGAGAAAGAGTATGCACCATTTTTTTGTGACACCGAATCAGGTGAGCGGAGAGGAAATTTATATAGAAGGTTCAGACGTAAACCACATCTGCAATGTATTACGCATGAAAAAGGGAGAAAAACTCCAAATCAGTGACGGAAATAACAAGAAATATATTTGCCGGATTGAGGATATGACAGCGGAAAAGGTTCTTTTACACATAGTGGAAGAAAAACTGGGAGATACAGAACTTCCTTCTAAAATTTACTTGTTTCAGGGACTTCCTAAAAGTGATAAAATGGAATGGATTGTGCAAAAAGCGGTAGAGTTGGGCGCGTATGAGATTATTCCTGTTTCCACAAAAAGAGCGGTAGTGAAATTAGACGCGAAAAAAGCGGCAAAAAAAGTGGAAAGGTGGAACAGTATTGCGGAGGGCGGTGCGAAGCAGTCAGGGCGCACAGTGATACCAAAAGTGCGGGAAGTGATGACTTACCGGGAGGCGCTTGCTTACGCAGAAACGCTGGACATCGTATTAGTTCCATATGAATTGGCGGAAGGAATGGACAAGACGAAAGAATTTATCGGACAGATAGAGAAGGGACAGTCTGTTGGCATTTTCATCGGCCCTGAAGGCGGATTTGAAAAAGAGGAAGTAGAGCAGGCAATGGAAATGGGAGCAGAGCCGATTACATTGGGAAAACGTATTTTGAGAACAGAAACAGCAGGGCTGACCGTTTTGTCGATTTTAATGTATCATCTGGAAAGTTAAATACATAATTTAATAGTAATATAAGGAAAATAGGAGAAGAAACATGGAAGTATATTTGGACAATTCTGCCACAACCAAATGTTATGACAGTGTAAAAGATATTGTACAAAAAGTGATGTGCGAAGATTACGGAAACCCATCGTCCATGCACAAAAAGGGTGTGGAAGCGGAGCGATATATAAAAGAAGCAAAAGAGATTTTGGCAAAACTGTTAAAAGTGCAGGAAAAAGAGATTTTTTTTACTTCCGGTGGAACAGAAAGTGACAATCTGGCGCTTATCGGAGCGGCAAGGGCAAATCACCGTGCAGGGAAACATTTGATTACATCATCAATTGAGCACCCGGCAATTTTAAATACAATGCAATATTTAGAGCAGGAAGAAGGGTTTAGAGTAACGTATCTGCCTGTTGACAGCGAGGGAAAAATACGGTTAGATGCGTTGAGGGAAGCGTTGTGTGAAGAAACAATCCTTGTATCTGTCATGTATGTGAACAATGAAGTCGGTTCTGTGCAGCCAATAGAAGAGGCGGCAAAACTGGTAAAAGATTATAATAAGAACATTTTATTTCATGTGGACGCAGTGCAGGGATTTGGTAAATACAAAATATATCCAAAGAAACTGGGAGTGGATTTGCTTTCCGTAAGCGGACATAAAATTCACGGACCAAAAGGAATCGGAGCAATCTATATAAATGAAAAGGCGAAGGTGAGACCGATTATCTTTGGAGGAGAACAGCAGAAAAATATCCGTTCCGGCACGGAAAATGTTCCGGGAATTGCAGGACTTGGCGTGGCGGCAAGAGAAATCTATACGGACTTAGATAAAAAAGTTGCTCACATGAGAGAATTAAAGCAGCGCTTTATTGACGGTATTATGAAAATTGAAGACACGACCATTCATGGAAAATATGATGATACAAGCGCTCCTCACATCATCAGCGTGGGAATTGCAGGTATTCGCAGTGAAGTGCTTTTACACACTCTCGAAGAAAAAGGTATTTATGTTTCCTCCGGTTCGGCATGTGCATCGAACCACCCCGCGATCAGCGGCGTTCTAAAGGGAATCGGAGCAAAAAATGAATTTCTAGATGCGACCATTCGCTTTAGTCTTTCTGAATTTACAACGGAAGAGGAAATTGACTATACGCTGGAAACATTATATAATTGTATACCAATGCTGAGAAGATATACGAGACACTAGTCGTTTTGAAGAAAAGTAGAGAAAGGTAAGAATATACATGAAGTTTCAATCATTTTTAATAAAATACGGTGAAATCGGTATTAAAGGAAAAAACAGATACATTTTTGAAGACGCGCTTATGCGTCAGATACGCTTTGCGTTGAAAGACGTGGACGGCATATTTAATGTACACAAATCGCAGGGCAGAGTGTATGTTGACTGTGAGGGGGATTTTGATTATGATGAGGCGGTTGCCGGATTAAAGAGAGTTTTCGGTATCGTTGGAATCTGCCCGGTTATTCATGTGGAAGATAAAGGGTTTGAAGAACTGAAAAAGGTAGTTGTGAATTATATGGACGAAATGTATCCGGATAAGAACACAACATTTAAAGTAGAGGCAAGACGTGGAAAGAAAAGTTACCCGAAAAATTCAATGGAAATTAACTGCGAAATCGGTGAAGCGATTTTAGAAGCGTTTCCGGAGATAAAGGTAGACGTGCATAAACCTGCCATTAAATTAAATATTGAAGTCAGAGAAGAAATTTATATTTATTCTGAAATTATTCCGGGACTGGGAGGAATGCCGGTAGGAACAAACGGAAAAGCAATGCTTTTATTATCGGGTGGAATCGACAGTCCGGTTGCCGGATATATGATTTCAAAGAGAGGTGTCGGATTGGAGGCGACTTATTTCCACGCACCGCCGTATACAAGTGAACGTGCGAAACAGAAAGTAATTGACTTGGCAAAACTTGTCTCAAAATATTCGGGACCGATTAAATTAAATATTGTTAATTTTACGGATATTCAGTTATATATTTATGACAAATGCCCGCATGATGAACTGACAATTATTATGCGCAGATATATGATGAAAATTGCAGAGCATTTTGCAAAAGAAAGCGGCTGTCTCGGGCTTATTACAGGGGAGAGTATCGGACAAGTTGCCAGTCAGACAATGCAGAGTCTTATGGCGACAAATGATGTATGTACACTGCCTGTATACCGTCCGGTAATTGGATTTGATAAACAGGAGATTGTGGACATTGCGGAAAAAATCGATACTTACGAAACTTCCATTTTACCGTTTGAAGACTGCTGTACAATTTTTGTTGCAAAACACCCTGTGACAAAACCGAATTTGAACATTATCAGACGTTCAGAAGAAAATCTTACAGAGAAAATTGATGAATTGTTTGAGCAGGCAATTCAGACTGTAGAAACAATTGTTGTAAAACCATAAAATTGCAGATGAAAAAAGCCCCACAAAATTTGTGGGGCGTTTAAACTCATAAATTCAATTATACAATGTATGGTTTTAATACTTCGAGAACAGTTTCAGCATCATCTTCAGCATGAATGTTTAAGTCGATTGGTTTTGATAAGTCTAAACTAAAAATACCCATGATAGATTTTGCGTCAATTACGTAACGACCGGATACTAAATCAAAATCATAATCAAATTTTGTGATTTCATTTACGAATGATTTAACTTTGTCAATTGAATTTAAAGAAATTTGTACTGTTTTCATTGGAATAACCTCCTTGAATGTTTTTTACTCTAAGAATATATTAAGTTGTCAGGAAAAAAATGTCAAGGAACAATATGCCAAAGAAAAGGTTAAATTTTCGTTATTTTATACATAAATTTAAGGAGGAAAAAATGAAAAAAGTTGCACTACATAATTTGGGCTGTAAAGTAAATGCCTATGAAACGGAAGCAATGCAGGAATTATTAGAAAAAGAGGGATATGAGATTGTTCCGTTTAAAGAGGGAGCGGATATTTATATTATCAATACATGTACGGTGACAAATATGGCTGACAGAAAATCACGTCAGATGCTTCACCGTGCAAAAAAAATGAATCCAAATGCCATTGTTGTTGCAGCAGGGTGCTATGTGCAGGCGAAAAGTGAATCGAAGGAGACTGATGAAAGTATAGACATTATTATCGGTAATAATAAAAAGCAGGATTTAATTTCTATTTTGAAAGAGTATCAGGAAAAACATGATGGTATACAGAAAGAGATTATAGATATTAATCATACGAAGGAGTATGAGGAACTGCATCTGAGTAAAACGGCGGAGCATACAAGGGCATATTTAAAAGTGCAGGACGGTTGCAACCAATTTTGTACATACTGCATTATTCCTTATGCCAGAGGAAGGGTGCGCAGCAGAGAAAAAGAAAATGTTGTTGCGGAAGTAAAACAACTGGTGGCAAATGGTTATCAGGAAGTCGTTCTCACAGGAATCCATTTAAGTTCTTATGGAGTGGATTTACAGGGAGAGGATTTATTGTCGCTTATTTTGGCGGTAAATGAAATTGAAGGATTAAAAAGAATACGTTTGGGTTCTCTGGAACCCCGTATCATCACGGAGGAATTTGCAAAGACTATCTCAGGTTTAGAAAAAATCTGTCCGCATTTTCACCTGTCCTTACAGAGTGGCTGCAATGGGACTTTAAAGCGAATGAACAGAAGATACACTGCGGAAGAATATTTTGAGAAATGTGAACTGCTCAGAAAGTATTTTGACAATCCGGCGCTGACGACTGATGTGATTGTAGGATTTCCGGGGGAGACGGAAGAGGAATTTGAAGAATCAAGAGCATTTGTGGAGAAAGTGAATTTCTATGAGACACATATTTTCAAATATTCCAGACGAGAGGGAACAAAGGCTGCCGTAATGGAAAATCAGGTTCCGGAGCAGATAAAGACAAAGAGAAGCAATATACTTCTGGAGTTAGATGAAAGAAAACGAAAAGAATACGAAGAAAAATTTATCGGTAAAACAGTGGAAGTTCTGATGGAAGAAGAGGTCGAAAAAGAGGGAAAATGCTATCAGACAGGGCATACGAAAGAATATATTAAAGTGGCTTTAAAGGGCGATGAGAACATGCAAAATCAGTTGGTAAAGATTAAAATTGATAATCATTCACAAATTATACGTTGAATTTTATAGGCAATTATATTAGAATAAAGTTGAAATAAAGTAAAGGACGTGGTGAAATGAAAGATTTAAACAGTACACAATTTTTCCAGGTAGAACCTGCTCCACAAATTCAGGCAAAAGATATTCTTGAAATTGTGTATCAGGCATTGCGGGAAAAAGGATACAATCCGGTCAATCAGATTGTCGGATATATTATGTCAGGTGATCCTACATACATTACAAGTCACAATGGGGCCAGGAGCCTGATTATGAAGATGGAGAGAGATGAGTTAGTGGAAGAGATGCTTAAGACGTATATTGAGCATCACTCATGGGAATAATACAATGAGAATTATGGGATTAGATTACGGTTCTAAGACAGTGGGAGTCGCAATTAGCGATGCCCTTTGTCTGACTGCACAGGGAATTGAGACGATTCAGAGAAAAGAAGAAAATAAGTTGAGAAAAACATTAGCCCGTATTGAAGCGTTAATAGAAGAATATGAGGTGGATAAAATCGTTCTTGGTTTCCCTAAGCATATGAACAATGATATTGGTGACCGTGCGGAAAAGTCTTTGGCGTTTAAAGATATGCTGGAGAGAAGAACAGGGCTTGAAGTCATTATGTGGGACGAGCGTCTGACTACAGTGGAGGCAGAACGTACATTGATAGAGAGCAATGTAAGGAGAGAAGAACGTAAAAAATATGTCGATAAAATAGCGGCAATTTTTATTCTTCAAGGATATTTGGACTCGGTTTATTTAAAAAAATAGGTGTTCATGAGGTGAAAAGAGATGGAAAAAATTCAATTTATGTTTGATGACGGAACAGAGTCGGCAGATTTTTTTGTTCTTGAAGAAACAAAAGTAAATGGCGTATCTTATATTCTTGTTACGGATTCGGAAGAAGATGATGCGGAATGTATGATTTTGAAAGATACAAGTAAGCCGGAAGAAAGCGAGAGTGTTTATCAGGTAGTGGAAGATGACACGGAACTTGAGGCGGTATTAAAAATATTTGAAGAATTATTGGAAGATATTGATATAGAAATGTAACGTACAATTTTTAAGAGGTGGAATATGTCTGTAAATCAGGAAAAATTCAAAGCAATGTTAAAGGAAAAAGGGCTGAAAGTGACAAATCAGCGATTGGTTGTTCTGAAAGTTTTGGCGGAGCATAAAGATAGACATATGACAGCAGAAGAAATATATGATTTAGTTAGAAATGAGTTTCGGGATATAGGGATTGCAACTGTCTATCGGACGGTTCAGTTGCTTTTGGAAATGAAGTTAATAGACCGTATTGAATTGAATGACGGCTGTGTGAGATATGAAATAGGACATCAGTTTTTGGGTGATACGAAACATTATCACCATCATTTGATTTGCAAAGAATGTGGAAAGATTATTCCCTTTGATGATGATTTGTTAGAAGATTTGGAAAAACATATAGAGAAAACATTGGGATTTTGTGTTTTGGACCATGAATTAAAACTTTACGGAAAATGTAAGGATTGTATAGAGAAAGAAAAGAATGTGCGGAAACATATAGAATGATGGAGGTGTAAATTTGAAAAAAGAGAATAACTCAAAATTGAAAATTATTGCTCTTGGCGGATTAGAGCAAATAGGAATGAATATTACCGCTTTTGAATATGAAGACAGTATTATCGTAGTGGACTGTGGACTTGCATTCCCGGAAGATGATATGCTTGGAATTGATTTAGTTATTCCTGATATAACATATTTAAAAGATAATATTCAGAAAGTAAAGGGATTTGTGATTACACATGGTCATGAAGACCATATCGGTGCGTTGTCATATGTATTGAAGGACTTAAATTTCCCTATTTATGCTACAAAACTTACGATGGGGATTATTGAAAACAAATTAAAAGAGCATAATTTACTTCGCAGCACAAGAAGAAAAGTGGTACGTCACGGACAATCCATTAATTTAGGACAGTTCAGAATTGAATTTATTAAGACAAACCATAGTATTGCGGACGCTTCAGCATTGGCAATCTATTCTCCGGCAGGTATCGTTGTGCATACGGGTGACTTTAAAGTAGACTACACGCCTGTTTTCGGTGATGCGATTGATTTACAGCGTTTTGCTGAATTGGGCAAAAAAGGTGTTTTGGCGCTAATGTCCGACAGTACAAATGCGGAGAGACCGGGATTTACAATGTCAGAACGAACGGTAGGAAAGACGTTTGATCATATTTTTGCAGAACACAGAAATACAAGAATTATCATCGCTACATTTGCTTCTAACGTAGACCGTGTACAGCAGATTATTAACTCTGCGTACAAATACGACAGAAAAGTTGTCGTTGAAGGGCGAAGCATGGTAAATATTATTGAGACGGCATCAGAATTGGGATACTTAAATATTCCTGATAAAACATTGATCACCATTGATCAGTTGAAGAATTATCCTGATGAAAAAACCGTACTGATTACAACAGGAAGCCAGGGAGAATCGATGGCTGCTCTGTCGCGAATGGCTGCCGATATTCATAAGAAAGTCAGCATTAAACCGGGAGATACCGTTATCTTTAGTTCAAGCCCGATTCCGGGGAATGAAAAAGCGGTTTCCCGCGTGATTAATGAACTTTCACAGAAAGGTGCTACCGTTATTTTCCAGGATACACATGTTTCAGGTCATGCCTGTCAGGAAGAAATTAAGTTGATTTATTCCCTTGTAAAACCTAAATACGCTATTCCTGTACACGGTGAATATCGTCATTTGCGTGCAAATGCGGGAATTGCAGAAAGTCTTGGAATTCCAAAAGAAAATATTTTCTTATTGCAGTCAGGCGATGTACTTGCGTTAGATGGGAAAGGCGCGGAAGTTGTAGATAAGGTGCATACAGGCGCAATTTTAGTTGACGGTTTAGGTGTGGGTGATGTTGGAAACATCGTATTGCGTGACCGACAGCATTTGGCGGAAGACGGTATATTGATTGTTGTTCTTACTTTAGAGAAAGGAACAAATCAAGTATTGGCAGGACCGGATATCGTCTCCAGAGGTTTTGTTTATGTGAGAGAATCTGAAGGGCTGATGGAAGAGGCGAGACAGATTTTATCAGAGGCATTGGAAAATTGTCTGATGCAGAACAAAAATGCAGATTGGAGCAGAATTAAACTCGTTATCCGGGATACAATGAATGAATTTATTTGGAAACGGACAAAGAGAAGACCGATGATTCTTCCAATTATTATGGACGTATAAAAACAAGGACGGGGAATGAAAATTCTGCCGTCCTTACTTGAGGAAAGGAAACTGTTATGATTGTAGATGAACGTATGGTTACATTTATCAATTCTCTTGAAACAGAAAACAGTGAAATATTAGAGACAATAGAAAAAGAAGCGCTGGAAACTTTTGTTCCGATTATTCGCAAGGAAATGCAAAGTTTTATGAAAGTGCTTCTGGCGATTCAAAAACCGCTTAATATTCTTGAGGTGGGAACGGCAGTTGGCTTTTCCGCACTTTTAATGAGTGAATATGCGCCGGAAGAGTGCAGGATTACAACGATTGAGAAGTATGAAAAACGTATTCCGATTGCGAAAGAGAACTTTCGGCGGGCGGGAAAAGAAGACAAGATTACTCTTTTAGAGGGTGATGCACTGGAAATTTTAAAAGGTCTGGAAGAAAAATATGACTTTATTTTCATGGACGCGGCAAAGGCACAGTATATTAACTATATGCCGGAAGTGATTCGTCTGTTGGAAAAAGGCGGAGTACTTGTCTCCGACAATGTATTGCAGGACGGAGATATTATTGAATCAAGATTTGCCGTGGAGAGAAGAAACAGGACAATTCACAGCAGAATGAGAGAGTATTTATATAGATTGAAACATGAGGAACAGTTGCTGACTTCCATTATCCCTCTCGGAGACGGAGTGGCAATCAGTACAAAGAAGTAAGAAAGGAACAGACAAATGGCAAGACACCCAGAATTATTAATTCCGGCAAGCAGTTTAGAAGTATTAAAAATAGCAGTTATATTTGGTGCAGATGCAGTATATATCGGAGGAGAGGCGTTCGGACTTCGTGCGAAAGCGAAAAATTTTTCCAAAAAAGATATGGAAGAGGGCATAAAATTTGCACATGAACACGGTGTGAAAGTGTATGTAACCGCTAATATCCTTGCACATAACGGTGACTTGGAAGGGGCAAGAGAATATTTCAGAGAGTTGGGAGAAATGAATCCGGACGCCCTAATCATCGCTGATCCGGGTATGTTTATGCTTGCAGGGGAAGAATGCCCGCATATTGAAAGACATATCAGTACACAGGCGAATAATACAAACTATGAAACATACAGATTTTGGCACAAATTGGGAGCGACAAGGGTAGTATCTGCAAGAGAATTATCTTTAGAAGAAATTAAAGAAATACGCGCTAATATTCCTGATGAGTTGGAAATAGAAACATTCGTACACGGTGCGATGTGCATTTCTTATTCAGGAAGATGCCTGCTCAGCAATTATTTTACGGGACGAGATGCGAATCAGGGAGCATGTACACACCCATGCCGTTGGAAATACTCCATTGTGGAAGAGACAAGACCGGGAGAATACATGCCGGTTTATGAAAATGAGAGAGGAACATATATTTTCAACTCAAAAGATTTATGTATGATTGAGCATATTCCGGAACTTTTAGAAGCGGGAATTGACAGTCTGAAAATCGAGGGACGTATGAAGACAGCTCTATATGTCGCCACAGTTGCAAGAACATATCGAAAAGCGATTGATGATTATCAGAAGGATCCGGAATTATATAAGAAAAACATGCCATGGTATTTGGAACAGATTTCAAACTGCACATACAGACAGTTTACCACGGGATTTTTCTTTGGAAAACCGGACGAAACAACACAAATTTATGATAGCAATACGTATGTAAAAGAGTACACATATCTTGGAATTATAGGAGAAGAACGGGAAGGCACATACCGCATTGAACAGAGAAATAAGTTTTCCGTAGGAGAGAAAATCGAAGTGATGAAACCAAACGGGGACAATGTGGAAGTGACGGTAAAACGTATTTTGACGGAGGACGGAGAGGAACAGGAGAGCGCTCCTCACCCAAAACAGGTGCTTTATGTAGACTTGGGAATTCCGGTGGATCAATATGATATCCTGAGAAGACAGGAAGAAAAGTAAAAAGAAACTACGGACTTTTAGGAAAAGAAAGTCCGTAGTTTTTCTATTGCACTTTTTTCGATGCGGGAAACATAGGAGCGGGAAATGCCAAGTTGGCGGGCGATTTCTCTTTGCGTATATTCCTCTCCTTCATAAAGACCGTATCGCATTTTCAAAACGAGCCGCTCTCTCGGAGAAAGTTCAGAGGATACTTTTTCGTAGAGCATTTTGATATCATCTTTTAAGGCAACTTTAGAAGGGGCATCTTCCTCATCGGATTCAATGACATCAAAAAGTTGGATTTCATTTCCTTCTCTGTCCGTTCCGATAGGCTCATAAAGAGAAACTTCTTTAGATGTTTTTTTCTTACCGCGCAACATCATGAGAATTTCATTTTCGATACACCTTGCAGCATATGTGGCAAGGCGATTACCTTTTTCCAGGTTAAAGGTGGAAACGGCTTTTATCAGCCCTATCGTGCCGATAGATAACAAATCTTCAGGATCTTCGTCCAAATGCTGATATTTTTTTACGATATGAGCGACAAGACGAAGATTTCGTTCGATTAAGATATGTTTCGCTTCAAGGTCGCCCTCTGTATATTTTTGTAGATAATAACGTTCTTCAGATGCGGTCAATGGTTCAGGAAATGTTTTCAAGAATGGCACCTCTAAGCATATTTTTATTATAGTTTATGCGAAATAAGAGTGTTTGTGCCTTTCCAAAAAGAAAATAGTGGTGTGAAACGTAAAATAATGGTATATTAGAAAAGAAGTAAGAAAGCAGGGGGATACCATGACGAAAGAAAAGAAGAGTAAAAAAACACGAATGATAGAGTTGATACTGGCAGCGAGCATTTGTATTTTGCTGGTGACGGAAGGCGTTTTATTGATAAATCAAAAGAAAGAGAGCAAAAATGAGAAGCCCATTCTCACGCAGGAGGAAGCGAAAAAGATAGATCGAAAAAACATGGAATCTGCCAAAGACACGGTTGTGGAGAAAGAGGGGGCAGACATTACCATTGGGACGAAAGATGTGGCAGAAGTACAGGAGACGGAACAGACGAGAGATTACATTATTGAGGATAGTTATGCCCGTGCATTGACGATGGAAGAACTGACACTTTTAACGGCGGAGGAACTTCAGATTGCAAGAAATGAGATTCTTGCCAGACACGGAAGAAAATTTGAAGATGAAAAAATGCAAATGTATTTTGAAAGTAAAAGTTGGTACAGTGGAACGATGGAGGCGGCTGAATTTGACGCATATTACGATTCTATCTTAAGTGAAACAGAGAAGGCAAATGTTCAGTTGATTCAGTCTATGGAAACAATGGGAGAAACGGAAACAACGGAAACAGAGGAATAGAGGTGAAGAGATGTACGAAGAGTGGAATGAGGACGAAGATATTTTCGAGAAACTGGAGGAGGAATCTAAGAAAACAAAAATAAATGGGAAAAAACTCATTATAGCAGAATTTATTGGCGTATTTATATTGCTTTGCGTTGTTTTGGGGACTTACTTTGGATTGAATAATACGAAGAGAATTGCTAAGGAATATATGAGAGATGTTCTGCAGGGAAACTGGAATGAAGTATACGATTATCTGTATTTTAAAAAAGATGATAATACATTTTTAAATAAGCAAATGTTTATTTCCGCGCAGGAGTTAAATGATGAAGCGAGAACGCTTCAGACTCGAATAGGTGATGTGCGGGAGATTGGAAAAGGGAACAATGATTATCGTCAATTTGAGGTTTCCTATCGCGACCGCAAGGAAGATAAAAAAATGATTGTTCCTATGATACGGCGAAATGGTGAATGGTATGTGGACGGGAATCAGCAGTTTGTGGAGGAAGTGGTACGTCTTGAAGTGCCTAAAGACACGAAAGTTTATCTGGATAAAATTCCTTTGGATTCCTCTTATCAGGTCAAGACGGAAGAAAACATTGATTTCTATGAAATTCCCAATCTGTTCAGAGGTGTACACTACATTGCGCTGGAAAAAGAAAACATGGAAAAATACGAAGATTTAGTCCGGTTTGAAAAGGATAAACCGGTGCAGGTGACGATGCAATATGGAAAAGATGTTTTGGAGAAGGCAGCGCAGCAGGCACAGGGAGAAATCAGGAAAGAATATGAAAAGGCAACGGGAAATGTGACGGGAGATAAAGAATTTCGTTATCTCCAACTGAAAAACAATCAGATAAAGGTAAAACCGTCGGAGGAAAATGCAGATTTGATTGAAGTGACGGTGGAATCGGAATATGAATATCAATATAAAGAAAAAGTATTTTACTTTTTCCATATAAATAAAACAGACCGTGGGAAATGTACGAGTAAGTGCGTTTTCTCTTATCAGTCAGGAATGCTGAAATTAGAAAATAAAGAAATCAATACATCATTTCTAAAATAGAAACAGAAAGTTTCCCAAGACAATGTGGTTGGGAAACTTTCTGTTGTATATAAGTAAAAAATGTGGTATCATAAATGCAGTCAGAAAACAATCGTTTTCTTAATTATCAGGCGTTTCAGCCAAATTTTCAATGATTTAGACAATAGAATGAAAGGAGAAGATGTAATGTATAGTACAGTGTTGTCTGCGGCTATACATGGACTTGAAGTAAAGTGCATTCATGTAGAAGCGGACGTAAGCAATGGGCTGCCGTTGTTTCATATGGTAGGTTATTTATCGTCAGAGGTAAAGGAGGCTGGAGAGCGGGTAAGAACAGCCATTCGTAATTCAGGTTTTCTATTACCGTCGAAAAAGATAGTGATTAATTTATCGCCGGCAGACGTAAGAAAGAGAGGCTCAGCCTTTGACCTGCCTATTGCCATATCTATTTTGTCATCTCTAGGCTATATTCCCCATAAAAAACTGCAGCAGACATTATTTATAGGCGAATTAGGATTGGACGGTAAAGTGCAGAAAATAGCCGGAGTTTTACCCATTATAATAGAAGCAAAACAGCAGGGATATAAGGCGTGTATTGTGCCGAAGGGGAATGGATTAGAAGGTAGTATTATAGAAGGAATAGAAGTGTACGGTGTCAGTACCCTGAAAGAAGCAGCCGATTATCTTAACGGGAATATTAAACTTATTCCGGAGAAAAAGCAGTTACTTGCAAAAGAAGAAACAAGAGAGGGAGATTTTTCGGAAGTGCGGGGGCAGGCAATGCTGAAAAGAGCAACCGAAATAGCGGTTGCAGGCAACCATAATATTTTATTTATCGGTTCGGCGGGCATTGGAAAGACAATGATTGCAAGCAGAATTCCCACCATCTGTCCCCCGATGACAGAGGAAGAATGTATAGAGGTGACAAAGGTTTACAGTATTCTCGGAATGATTGACGAAAATCACCCGATTATCAGAGAAAGACCATTTCGTTCACCTCATCATACATCGACAAAAGCATCGCTGATTGGCGGAGGAAATATTGCCATGCCGGGAGAAATCAGTATGGCGAATCACGGGGTTCTGTTTTTAGATGAGTTATCACAATTTCAAAAATCAGTTTTAGATGCACTCAGGCAGCCGATGGAAGACAGGGTAATCCGGCTTTCGAGGAAATCGGGAGTATATGTTTTTCCAAGCAATTTTATGCTTGTCGGTTCATGTAATCCGTGTCCGTGCGGAAACTATCCTGATTTAAACAAATGCACATGCACACCCGGCCAGATTCAGCAATATTATAACCACCTCAGTCAGCCTTTTTTAGACAGGTTTGACTTATCTATAGAGGTGTCAAAAATACAGTATGATGATTTGGAGGGGGACAGAGAAGAGGAAACTTCGGAAGTGATTCGGGGAAGAGTATGTGAAGCGCGGGGCAGGCAGTATAAGCGTTATGGTAAGACGAAAACAAATGCGGAGTTATCGTCCACGGAGGTGGAAACATACTGTAAACTCGGACAAAAAGAAAAGAAATTTATGGGACAGATATTTGAGCAGATGGAATTAACGGCAAGAACATACCATAAAGTATTAAAAGTAGCAAGAACAATAGCGGATTTGGCAGAAGAAGAGAAAATACAACTTTCTCATCTGCGTGAAGCGGTCGGATATCGAATGTTTGATAAGAGGAGATAAAAATGGAACGGGAAGAAAAATATGAATACTGGTTTGCAAATATAAAAGGATTGACGGGGAGAAATAAAAGGCAGATAAGAGAAAAGATACAGTCTGTAGAAGCGTTTTATCATATGAAAGAAGATGAACGGAAAAATTACGTGGAGGAAGAAGCAAGTACATATATACGAAAAAGTATAGAGGAATGGAAAGTAGATGAACAGTATGACCTGCTTAAAGAAAAGAAGATTCACTTTCTTCCATTTTTTCATGAAGAGTATCCTGACATGTTAAAAAATTTGGATAACCCGCCATATGCCATTTATCTGAAAGGAAAAATGATAAGGAAAGATACGCTAAAAGTTGCGATTGTAGGTGCAAGAAAATGCAGTCCGTATGGGGAGAGCATGGCAATCCGATTTGCTGAGAGACTGGCAGAACAGGGAATAGAAATTATAAGCGGATTGGCAAGAGGAGTAGACGGAGCAGGGCAAAGAGGAGCGCTGAATGTGGGCGGCTGCTCCTACGGGGTGCTTGGCTCAGGAGTAGATGTGTGTTATCCGCGAGAAAATATTGGTTTGTATGAGGATTTACAGGAAAAGGGAGGAATTCTTTCGGAACAGCCGCTGGGAACGGCTCCTCTTTCGAGAAATTTTCCGGCGAGAAACAGAATTATCAGCGCATTGGCGGATATAGTTATTGTGATAGAAGCAAAAGAAAAGAGTGGTTCTTTAATTACGGCGGATATGGCGCTGGAGATGGGAAAAGAAGTATATGCACTTCCGGGGCCTGTAAACAGTGAACTGAGTAAGGGGTGTAATATGCTGATCAGGCAGGGAGCGGGCATACTTTTATCCCCTCAGGATCTGTTAGATGAACTTCGTATTTCGACAAAGGAAGATGTGAAAAAGAAGTTAAAAAGTAAAATAAGTCTTGAAACAGAAGAAAATATGGTGTATAGTTGCCTTGATTTGTATCCGAAAAACGTAAATCAATTAATGATGGAAACGAAAATGGAGATTCCACAGTTGATAAATCAACTGGTATCTTTAGAAATGCAGGGATATATAAGAGAAATATCAAAAAATTATTATGTGAAAAGCAATTAGGCTGAGAACTAATTGATTTTGGAGGAATATAATTATGGCACGAAATCTTGTGATTGTAGAATCACCGGCAAAAGTAAAAACAATAAAGAAGTTTTTGGGAAGCAGTTATGTGGTAATGGCGTCAAACGGTCATGTAAGGGATTTTCCAAAAAGTCAGTTTGGAATTGACGTAGAGAATGACTTTGAACCGAAATATATTACAATCAGAGGAAAAGGGGAGATTCTTGCCAATTTACGAAAGGAAGTAAAAAAAGCGGATAAAGTATATCTTGCAACTGACCCCGACCGCGAAGGAGAAGC
>ERZ773217.758-NODE-758-length-29551-cov-11.643240_pt1 | contig 29551 bp, 36 predicted proteins | sample MGYA00580995_ERZ773217 | MGnify/ENA primary metagenome ERZ773217 (study PRJEB29015, sample SAMEA2737772) | human gut metagenome | biome: human gut; feature: human-associated habitat; material: faeces | place: China | collected 2012 ...
ATATATTTGTCTGATTTAATTATACAATTCAGGAATACATTAAATATTTTTGCAAATGATATTTATAATAATTTAGAATCGAGCATTATAAAAGAGACTGAAGATATTGACTTAGAAGAAGAAAAAATAGTAAAGATTGAACTAGATAATAAAGCAAGAAATATATTAGGAATTGAATATATAAAGGTTAAAATAAGTGCAAGTTATGACTCAAAGAATAAGATGCATGTATGGAATTTCAATGTTGATATACCAACATCTATATTTGTTAAGCCTCCATTAAAGTTAAAAGTACAGATACTAAGGTCAAATACAGAAAATGGTACTTATAGTAACTATGGTATATTAAAGGATTTTGGAAATGTAAACACTATAAAAAACTATAAGCATTCTGTTCCAGCTAAAACAGGATATTATAAAGTTAAACTTATATCTCAACTAAAGCCAGATGGATCAAATTCATATTTACCAGCTAAAACAGTAAATACTTATTATGGATTGCTAAATAGAACTGGAAAGTTATGGAATGCATCATATACAGATAAAAAATCAGGAAAAACATTAGGTAAACCTAGAGCTGATTATGTAAAAAATACTATACATAAAAGGCCTAGTAATTTAAACACAACATATTATAATGAATATAAGCGTAGATATGGAGTAACTTTAAATTCATCATTATATGATGTTCATCACATAAAGCCATTAGCATATGGTGTAGATAATAGTTTTTCTAATTTAATACATTTACCAAAATCAATTCCACAAAACTGTTACTAGCTGGTTTAGTGGATACTAATAATTAAAAGGATAATAAAATGAGTATATTAAAATATTATATATCAACTGAATATCCAGTTGAATTAAGTAATGAATTAAAAGATCATGTGAGTATATATTCTAAACGAAAAAGTAATAATAAATTAATTATTTTGAAAGAATTAGACTATATAAATATAAATATAAGAAATTTACTAAAAAACAATTTTGTATATGAGGTAGAGTTTGAAAAAACAAATACGTATTTGCAAGAAAAAGTTATAGAGTTAATCAATAAAATAATAAAGTGTAATATATTTAATGGATTTAATGCGATTGAAATTTATTGTAATGAAGATAATGATTTAGAAAAAGTTAATTTAAAAATAAAAGATGTAGATGAAAATATTTTTTTTGAAAAAAATACACTAATAACAATAGGTCAATTCAAATTAGAGAATATAAATACTTTATTAGTAAATGAAAAAAATATAAAAATATTAGCTATGAAAAAGGTTCAGAATTATTTTATATTAGATATTTTATCTGAAGTTAGGTTTATTTATAATAATCAAGATGAAATTGAGGAGATTGGTACATCATTATATATTGAAAATATAAATGTAAATGATTTAAATCTTGAACTATACTCTAGTCACAATATTTTTATATTAGAAAATAATGATTTAGAAGATAGAAAAAATGCATTTGACTCAATGATATACTTAAAATATAAGGAAGAAAATCTTATTAATGATAATATGAAAAATATATGTATAACTAGATTAATATATCTCTTAGAAGAAAATTTAGACAAAGTAGATAGTTTAAAAATAGAATTTGAAATTGATGGAGCTATGAAAGTATTTGAAATGTAATATATATAATGTATATAAAGCTGGAAACTGTGTCTATAAAGTATTTGTTTCAACCTTATTGAGTTGGTAAGGTATATTATTTCTTAAAAAATAAGGCTTAAATTAAGCCTTATTTTTTTCTATAAAATTCTCAAGCCAAAGTTTAGATTTTTCATTATTAGTAAAATGATTTTTAAACTCATGATTTAGTAGAATTACCTAATGAGGGAAAGAAAAGAAAGAATACTAGATTAGAAATAAATGAAAAAGAGGCAAATACAGTAAGAAGAATATTTGAACTATACAGCCAAGGTCATGGATACAAGGCAGTAGTAAATAGAGTAAACAAGGAAGGTCATAAGACGAAAAGAAATGGTTTGTTCGCAGTAAGTACAGTAAAGGAGATACTTCAAAATCCAGTATAAATTGGTAAGATAAGGTACAATGTAAGGCAAGATTGGAGCAAGAAAAGAAGAAATAATATAAATGCAAATCCAATACTTTCAGATGGAATACATGAACCAATAATTGATTTGGAAATATGGAATAAAGTACAAGTAATACTAAAGGAAAGAAGTAAGAAACATAATAAAGTCTACGATTGTGAATTTCCTTTAACTGGAATACTAAGGTGTCCTGTATGTGGAGCAGGAATGACAATTAGTAGGTCTACTGCTAAAAGGAAAGATGGAACTAGAAGAATAAATGAATACTATTCTTGTGGAAATTGGAAGAATAAAGGAACAGCAGTATGTAATTCAAACTCAATAAGAGTAGAATTAGCTGATGAATATGTACTAAATAAGATAATGGAACTAATCAATGATGAAACTATATTAAGGAAGGTAGTAGATAATATAAATCAGAATAAATCTACTAAGTTAAAACCAATACTAGAGAACTTAGAACAGATAAATAAAGAGATAGAGAAACTAACAAGTAAGAAGAATAAAAACATAGAACTATTTGAAGATGGAATATTAGATAAAAGTGAGTTGTCACCAAGAATAAAAGTAATAAATGATGACATTGAGAAACTAAAATACAGAGAGCAAGAGTTAAAGCAAGATCTTCAACTAGCAGAAGGAGATCCAATACCATTTGAGATAGTAAATGAAGTAATGAAAAGATTCAAAGAAGTATTCTTTGAAATGAGTACAAGTCAACAAAGGAAACAACTAATACATCTACTAGTTTCAAAGATAACAATAAATAAAGAAAGAGAAATAGATAGCATAGAAATACAAATAAATGATGATGTGATAACATACTTAATGAAGGATAGGTTACCTAAAGAACAAGGTAACCTATCCTTTTTACATTTACTTGGAATGAATTGTATAAATCTGAAAATAGTAATATAATAAGTATGATAGTTGAATAGTGGGAGTTTAAAATTGAAAATAGAAGAATTAGTGAAAGTAATACAAGAAAGCAGAGAGTTATTTGGAGAAAATGAGTTAGCATATCTTTCATTAACTAGCAAGAATGAATCAGTAATAAGGGATAGAATAGCATACAAGTTACACTTAGAGTTAAAGAATTCAATTGTTGCGAGGGAACACAGCATAAAAGCCATAAATTCTAGAATTGATTTAGCAGTATTAGAAAATAATGATATAAAGGATATAATTTGAAATTAGGCTAATGAATAAAGGGAGTTGAGAAGGAGAGGGTTGATAATACTGTCATTTAAGTAAGCCTTTATAGATAGAACTTTAGTGATAAATTATATGTGGAATTGGTATATAAATAATATTAGTAATTTAATGTTAAAAGTGTTAATTTATGAAATTATCACTTTTATATTTATAATATAATTGAATCTTTATGTTATTATGTATTTATAAAATAAATTCATTTTGATATATATTATATAAAGTGGAGGAAAATATAAATGAAAATTAATATATTAATTGTTGAAGATGAAAAAGAAATAAGGGAAGGCGTAAGTGAATATCTATCAGAAGTTGGATATAACGTTATAAGTGCAGAAGATGGAATGCAAGCAATAGAATTATTTAAGAATAGTAAAATTGATTTAGTAATTTTAGATATAATGCTTCCCAAAGCTAACGGATTTGTTGTTTTAAATAAAATTAGACAAGAAAGCAATGTTCCAGTAATTATGTTAACAGCAATGAGTGATGATTATACCCAAATTATGAGTTTTGATGAAAAGGCAGACGATTATATTACAAAGCCATTTTCAATAATAGTTTTACATAAAAGAATAGAAGCACTTCTTAGAAGAGGAGTAAAAGTTAGCGAAAATAAAAAGTGGTTCTATGGAGACATAGAAATTGATTTTGAAGGATACTCAGCAAGAAAGAATGGCGAAAATATAGATTTAAAACCTAAGGAAATAAAATTAATAGAGTTATTATTAAAGTATGAGGGAAAGGTTTTAACAAGAGCACAAATCTTAGATAATTTATGGAATATTGAAGAATCACCAAATGATAGGGTTATTGATGTATATATTAAAAATATAAGAAAAAAGTTGTTATTAGATTGTATAGTAACAGTTAAGGGAATTGGATATAAATTTGAGGAGCAATGATGAATAAGTTAAAGTTATTTTCAAAAACATATATATTTACCATGGGGATAATAAGTTTAATAATTTTAATTTCAAATGTTTTAATTTATTTAGCATTACCCAAGGTATATGTGAATAATAAACAAAAGGAAGCTGATAAAATTATTGAAGCTTTAATTGAACAAGTAAGTAAATCTGATAATGAGGAATCATTTAAGATAGCAAAGAATTTTGCTGAAAAATATAATATTCAAGTTTTACTTACTATAGGAGATGAAAAAAGGGTATTTCAAGGTTTGAACAAAGTAGATATATATGTTAATGAAGAGGAAATTACAGAAAACTCTTTAATAATTCCTAATTTAATTGGTGAAAATATTATAGAAAATTTTAATGATGAAAATAGAGAAGTTATAGGTGATAATGGATTCGGTCAATATATTAATATAAATAATTTATCAATAATAAAAAGTAGGGACTTTAAAAAAAGTAATGATGTAAATGGAAGTGCTAAAATAGTAATGGATTTAGAATCATTTACAGAAACAAGAGATGTTATATTAAAAATACTTCCATATTCTATTTTTATAAGCTTGCTTATAGCACTTATTGCATCATATATATATGCAAGAAAAATTACAACTCCAATAAAAGAAATTTGTGATGTTACAAAAAAAATGGAGAATTTAAATAAAGAAGCCTTTTGTAAGGTAGAAACTGAAGATGAAATAGGAATATTAGCAGCTAATGTAAATAGTTTATATGAAAATTTATTAAATACAATTGTATCATTGGAAGAGGAAATAAAAAATGTAAGTGAATCTGAAAAAATAAAGGTGGATTTTTTAAGAAGCGCATCACATGAACTTAAGACACCACTAATGAGTATGAATATAATGATTGAAAATATGTTATATGATATAGGAAAATATAAAAATCATTATATATATTTAGAAAAATGTAAGGATATAGTTAGTGAATTAAGTAAAATGGTTCAGGAAATTTTAGATACTTCAAAACTTAATATAATAAATAATAAAAATGAAAGTGTATTAGATTTAGGTAGTTTAGTTCAAAAGAACATAGAACCATATAAATTAATAGCTAAGTCAAAGAAAATTAATATTAAAATGAATTTAAAAGAGTCTTTTAATATTAAAGTAGATGAAAAATTATTTACTAAAGCAATTTCTAATATTATTTCTAATGCAGTAAATTATACTGATGAGGGAAAGGAAATAAGAATATATATAAAAGATAAAAAACTTATTATAGAAAATGATTGTAAGCCAATTTCAGAAGAACATTTAGAACATATTTTTGAGGCATTTTATAGAGTTGATTTTGATAGAAATAAGAGTAGTGGGGGAAATGGGTTAGGATTATACATAGTTCAACAAATTTTAAAAATGTATAATTTAGATTATTCTTTTAAATCAATATTAACTGGAATGAGTTTTGAAGTTGATTTTAATTAAATATTTGAAATTTGTTCATGTTTAATAAAAAATAAAATAGTTGAAAAATAACGGGTATTAGATTAATAATATCCTTATTTTTTTATAAAAAATAATTTAATTAATACGATTCTTAATGAATTTTATAAATTTAATTTTTTAATTTCATAAATATTTCATATTAGGTTGATAGAATGTACTCAAGTTAATAAACAAGGAGGACATAAATATGAATGTATTTAAGAGATCAATATTATATATAACAAGAAAAAAAATAAAAAGTATTATTATGTTATTTATATTATTTGGAATATCAACGGCAGTTTTAAGTGGAATTTCAATTAAAAAGGCAGCAAATATAGCAAGACAAGATTCAAATAAGGATATGGCAAATACTTTTGAATTACAAGCTAATTTTACGGGTAATTTTGAAGGAACAATTCCAGAAAATTTAATTGATAAGGTTTCAAAGGTAGAAGGTGTTAAGAATTATGATGCAGCAATTCAAGGAGCTGGTTTAGATTTAGAAAATGTAAATTATATAAAACCAGAAAAAAATGCAGTTCAATATAATGATGATTATAAATATGAAAAACTTTTTTCTGTAGAAGCACATAAGAGCTCTGAGTATGATACTAAGTTTATAAGTAAATCATTAAAGCTTGTTGATGGTAGACATATTGTGCCTACTGATAAAGGTAAGGTATTAATTCATAAGGCTTTAGCAGAAGCAAATAATTTAAAAGTTGGAGATACTATAAAGGCTAAAAAGAGTGCTGGTGATTTTAATGCATCAACTTTATCTAAAAATGATTATGACCTTGAAATTGTAGGTATTTTTGAAAGTGAAAATACTGAAAGAGTTGGTCACAAATTAGAAATGCCAGAAAATCTTTTAATAACTGATGTAGATACTGTTAAAACTTTATATGGATATTCAGATGGAAATGTAAAATATACAAATGCTACTTTCAATACAGATACTGATGTAGATAAAGTAACATCAAAATTTAAAGATATTCCTGCTGATTGGAATAAGTATACAATAGTAAAAAGTGAAGATACATTTTTAGCTTTATCTAAGTCTTTTGATTCTTTAGATAAGATTATAAATATGGTTTTAATTGGAGCAATAATAGCTGGAATAATAATACTTTCATTAGTGTTAGCATTTTGGATTCAAGGAAGAGTTCATGAAACCGGTATATTACTTTCAATAGGAGTTTCAAAGTTTAATATTATTTCTCAATATATAATTGAATTATTACTTATAAGTATATTAGCTTTTGGAGGATCATATTTCTCAAGCAAGGTAATTTCACAAAATATAGGAAATACAATAGTTGCACAAGCAAGTAAGCAAGCGGTTCAAGACGTTCAAAGTGGATTTGGAGGATTTTCATTAGGAAATGATGTTAATAGTTCTTTAGCAACTCGTACAGTAGATGAAATAGATGTAAAAGTAGATGTTGAAGAATTAATTTATGTATATGTTATAGGAACAGTTATTATCATACTTTCAGTAATGGCATCATCAGTATCAATAATTAGATTAAAACCAAAAGAAATATTATCCAAAATGAGCTAGGAGGAAAATAAATGTCAATTTTAGCATTAAATAAAGTTAATTATTCATATAAAAATGGAAAAAAAGTTTTAAATGATATAAGCATGGAGTTTGAAAAAGGAAAATTTTATGCTATTTTAGGGGTTTCTGGTTCAGGAAAAACAACATTATTATCATTACTGGCTGGATTAGATGAACCTAGAAATGGTGAAATATTATATAATAATCAAAATATAAAAGTAAAAGGGTATGAGAATCATAGAAAAAGCAATATTTCATTAATTTTTCAAAATTATAATTTAATTGATTATATGACACCTTTAGAAAATTTAAAGATAGTTAATCCTAAGGCAGATAAGAAAATTTTAAACGATTTAGGATTAACTGATGATGAAGTTAATAGAAACGTATTACAATTATCAGGGGGGCAGCAACAGCGTGTTGCCATTGCAAGAACACTTGTTACAGATTCACCAGTAATATTAGCAGATGAGCCAACAGGAAATTTAGATAGTGATACAGCTGATGAAATTATAGAAATATTAAAAGTAAGTGCACATAAACATGAAAAATGCGTAATAGTGGTTACTCATAGTAAGGAATTAGCTAAAAAAGCGGATGTTGTACTTGTGTTAAAAAATAAAAAACTAATACAGATTAATTAATAAAAATTAATAAGATTTTATAAGAGGTGGCTTAAGTATGGAAGTAAAACATTTTAAAGATATAAATTTAATAAGTAAAGTATTATATGTTATTTCAATAATTATATTAGTATATACATTATTAACTATATATAATTCACATGTATATATATCATCACTTGTAGCATCAAATAGGATTGTGGTAAGTGAAAGTATATTAATGGTAATAACATATTACATTAATTCATCATTACCATATGCATTTTATTCAATAGCAACATTTTCTATGGGATATATTATCAGTGGATTAAATGTTAAAAAGGAAGTAAAAAAAGATATAAAAAGTGATTTAGAAGACTTTGATAAATTAAATAAAGATTTAGAAGACTTTGATAAATTAAATAAAGATGATAATGAATTAGAAGAATTAATAGAATATTTAAAAGATTAACTAGCTGTTAAGGATTAATTTAGAAAACTTTTGATATTCACTTGAGAAAGTTATTATGATGTTAGGGGAATGGGGTAAGATGGTAAAGGATAACAAGCAATTGGATATAAAGTAAGTTTTGAGAAGGAGTATCAGTTAAGGATGCTCCTTCTTCTTTTAGGTTAAGAAATTTTGGAGCAACTATGTTGAATTTGAACATTACTATATAGAATAATATGGGGATGTAGCTCGTAATTAAATTATAATTTTAAAAGTATATTAGAAAAGGAGAAAAGTAATGAGCAAGTTTACAACCTCACTTAACACCGATACGGAGAACCGTATCGCAAGCAAGTGATACGGTTCATTATTATATAGCATTTATCTCTTCATTTATTTGTTCATTGATACTTGAAATTGGTGGGAAAATTTTAAAGAATATAAATCTTATTAAAGGAGATACAATTAATAAATTTAAAGGTATTGCAAAAATAAAGTTTGTAATTAGAGCATTACTATAAGCAGAAATAAAATTAGAATTTAATCCTATATTAGTAATTACTCCAAATAGTGACATCCAAATGACCATACCACATGATGTAAAAAATGACATATATACTCCTACTTTTTTCATATCATCATTTGGCTTTAATATTTTACTTGTAATGATTTTTACAATTTTACCAACTATAAAAATATCTCCTACTAGTGCATATATAAAAGCTAATGGAAACCCTAGTGCTGCATGCTTAAATATATTTAATGAAAATCCTTCAATCATAGCTATATTGATAAATATTTGTAATCCTAATATGAGGTAAATAAACTTTAGAGATAATATATAATTTTGTAAGGGGGAAATAAAGTTGAAAATATTAAAAAATAAATTGGTTTTAGGGTTGGCTTCAATAATAGTTTTGATTTTAACTATATTTAGTTACTCTAAAATAAGAGAATATAATATTTTAAAAGATGTTTTTGTATTTAAAAATGAAAATGTGGTTTCAATTTGGAGAGTAAAAAAGGGTGAAGACATTCACGATTACAATTATAAAATGGAAAGCAATGGTATTGATTTTTTAAGTGATATACTTACAAATTCAAAATTAAAAAAATCCACTATAAATGATTCTCCATCTAATACTTTAGGAAGTTTGACTATTTTACTTGATGGAAATACAAGAGAAGTAGATGGTGGTACATCATTTGAATTTGAAAGAGGCATAACTTTAACTCCTATAGATAAAGATAGTGTATATGTTTTTTTAGAGATAAATAAACTTAGAAATGATAATAGTTTTAATACAGATGGGGTTATGCAAAAATCTTATATTATAGATTCTGAAAAATTAGTAGAATTCATAAATGAAAATACTTAATAAAGTTGAATTGAAAGTTCAATTCACAATTGTTATATAATACAAAATAAAGTATATAAAAATAGGTAGATATTTGGAAAAATCAATATATGTTATAATAGCTAGATGTTGTAAATTACAATAATTCTAGCTTTTTTATTGCAAATTTTTTGATTGTTATTTATTGATAATTAGAAATTTAATTGTGTACTTTATGATATATATAAATATTTTTTATAAAAACATGCAAGTTTTTTATTGAAGCTTACGAATTAATTTATGTAAAAGCTTTTACAGTTAGGAGGAAGTCGTTTGAAAGATAAGTTAATGATTAAATATATAAAGAAAAAGAATCAAAAGGGGATGGAAATTTTAATAGATCAGTATAATGCTCTTATTACATCTGTAGTTAGATATCATTTAGGTAAACTTGATTATGAAGAAGAATGTGTAAGTGATACTTTACTATCAATTTGGGAAAATATTGATGGGTTTGAGAGCGATAAAAATTCCTTTAAAAACTGGATATGTGCAATAGCTAAATATAAGGCGATTGACTATAAAAGAAAGTATCTAAATAAGATAGAGATATCTAGCTTAGATGATCAAACATCATACGTGGATAAAAATTTATTAAATATAGAAATTCAAGAAGCATTAAATGAAACATTAAATTTTTTATCACCTGAGGATAAAGAAATATTTAGACGATACTATTTGGATGATGAAAACATAGCAGATATAGCAAATGATAAAAAATTAGCTATATCAAGTGTACATAGTAAATTATCTAGAGGAAGAGCTAAGATAAGACGAATTCTAGTAGCTAAAGGAGAAAAATAAAATGAAAGATAAATATAGACTATTAAATAACGAAAAAATTCAATTTGATAGATATGAAGAAGTTGAAACTGATAATGAAAAAATGAAAAATATAATGAAATCTAAATTAAAATCACATAAACAAAAAAAACTTCCTAAAGTTGCAGCTGCATGTTTAATAGGAGTAATAGCACTTGGTACAGTTAATCCAGCATTAGCGTCTAGGATTCCTTTTATAGGAAATGTATTTGAGTCTATAGAAAAGAATATTAATTTTCCAGGAGAATATTCTCAGTACTCTACTTCAGTAAATGAAACTGCCTACTCTAATGGAATAGGTATTACTATAGATGAAGTAATATGTGATGGACAATATCTATATGCTACTTTTATAGTAGAAAATGAAAAGCCATTTCCATATACTTCTTTGGAGACTGGTGAAGATTTAGATATGAATCAGTTAATAATTGAAGAAAAATATAATAAATTAGATTTTACTAATAAAGAACCTAATACTAGAGGGCTTACTGGATTAGAAGGTAAATTTATTGATGAACATACATTTATAGGTGTAAGACGATATGATTTAAGTAATATAAAAGAAGAAATACCAGATGAGTTCAATTTTAAAACAAAAATTATAGCTGTAAATAATTATTCTCCTAATGCTAATAAAAAAGACTCTATTAAATTAGGTACATGGTCATTTGATATTCCTGTTAAGGTTAATAAAGAATTAAAACAAGAAATTAATATAGAAAATATTGAAAATGATTATATAAAAATTGAATCAGTAAGTCTTACACCGTTTGAAATGAAGGTTACAGCAAATTATAAACAAGGAAACTGGTTTGACTATGAAATGTCTGTGTATGATAAAAATGGAAAACAATTATTTAGTGATACAGTTCTTGCAGATGAAGACAAAAAAGAGATATATAAGTATTTGTCATCACCAGAAGATAAAAATGAAATTAGAATTGTTATAGATAAAGTAACATGGGAAGAACTACCGAATGAACCTGAATCACTAGCGGAGGTTGGACGTGAATTAGTTTTTGATGAAGTTATTAAATTGAAAAAATAAAATAACCACTTGTTACAATATAATAAAGGTCGTAATTTTAATATATCATAAACTATTATTTTTCAATATAAAAAGGCTAGAAATTAATGCGTTGCAACGTTTCTAGCCTTTTTAACTATTATTTATAATTAAATTATCTAACAAATCCTATTAATACAAACCATAATTAGCAAAGTCTGATAAAACTTTAAATTCTAAATCGATACTATAAGTATTAAATGCTACAGAACTAAATATCAATGCTAACATTAAAAATATATTAAAAAATATCGAATCTGCCTTTTTATTTTTATCTTTAAAGTTAAATTGACTAAAAGCTAATACAAACATAAATAATAGTGCATCCTTAGAATAATCTTCTAAAACATCTATAACTGACAATAATTCAATATCTTTTATATATCTATTAAAATATTTCGTATTTTCTTCATTTTCTGTAGCCACCATAGAAAATCCATTTCCACTAAAATCTACAATCCTTTTATTTTCTTTATCATAAGTTAACTCATATTTATATTTTGGTGAATTTATGTGATTATCTTCAAATTCTATCTTATTAAAATAATTGTATGTAAAGCCTATAAATACAATTAGTATCACACCTGTCAAAGCTTTATTGTTAAGTAAATTTTTCTTTTTTTCTATTTCAACACCATTTATAGATTTTATGTATTTTCTTTGAAGTTTTTCATTATATATTAATATAATTTGTCCAAGTAAAACAAGCTCTACTCCATTAAACCCACCCATCTTGGTAACTAGTATTAATATAATCTTTAGGCTCTGTTAGACAATTGTGTGATTAATTATATAGAGATAGTTTATAATACTGTGAATTAATGATAGAATGTAAGAAAGTACATAATTGTTATATAATACGAAGTAAATATACTTTTATAACAAATATTATTAAAGGAGTGGTTTTATGATTATAAGAGATGCAGTATATGATGATATAGATAATATAGCGAAATTATATATTTCAAATTGGAAGGAAACTTATAAAGGATTACTATCTGAAGATTATTTAAATAGTTTAACTAAAGAGTATGCAGTAGAAAAGTGGAGTAAATATCTTAAAAATGAAAATCATATTTTTGTTGCGTATGAAGAAAATGAATTTTTAGGTTTTGTAGCATCTAAAAAAGATGATGAGGAAGAAAATTATTGGTATTTAGATTCTTTACATATAACAAAAAATTCAAGAGGAAAAGGAATAGGAACGAAATTAATTTATAGAGTAGGGCAGTATGCTTTAAAACATGGATATGAATGCATGAGTATTTGTATTGTTAAAGGAAATGATAATGCTAAAAGGATATATGAAAAACTTGGTGCAGTTCATTATAAATATTTTATTGATGATTTTGGAGGAGTAAAATCAAATTCAGAAAAACTTATATGGAAAAACTTAAGTATTTTTGCTTAATGATAATATTTTTTCTAATCAAAATTATTAGTTAATATACAATTTTAATATATTATGAACTATTATTTTTTAATATAAAAAGGCTAGAAATCAATACATTGTAACGTTTCTAGCCTTTTTAACTAATATTTATAACGAAATTATCTAACAAAGCCTATTAATATAAACTATAATCAGCAAAATTTGACATAACTTTAAATTCTAAATCTATGCTATAAGTATTAAATGCTACAGAGCTAAATATCAATGCTAAAATTAAAAATATATTAAAAAATACCGAATCTGCCTTTTTATTTTTATCTTTAAAATTAAATTGACTAAAAGCTAATACAAACATAAATAATAGTGCATCCTTAGAATAATCTTCTAAAACATCTATAACTGACAATAATTCAATATCTTTTATATATCTATTAAAATATTTCGTATTTTCTTCATTTTCTGTAGCCACCATAGAAAATCCATTTCCACTAAAATCTACAATCCTTTTATTTTCTTTATCATAAGTTAACTCATATTTATATTTTGGTGAATTTATGTGATTATCTTCAAATTCTATCTTATTAAAATAATTGTATGTAAAGCCTATAAATACAATTAGTATCACACCTGTCAAAGCTTTATTGTTAAGTAAATTTTTCTTTTTTTCTATTTCAACACCATTTATAGATTTTATGTATTTTCTTTGAAGTTTTTCATTATATATTAATATAATTTGTCCAAGTAAAACAAGCTCTACTCCATTAAACCCACCCATCTTGGTAACTAGTATTAATATAATCTTTATTATTATATAAATATCTAAAAACTTAATTATTTTATTTAAGCTTTCAATGTACTTTTCTTTATTTATAAACTCTATATTTTCCGTATATTTATTAACATCTACATATTTATGTATAAAATATAATACCCCTAACATAATTACTGAATCTATGGCTTTATCTATAAAAAGGTTTAATATTGTTCCTATTATAAATCCCCATATTAATATTTTTTATCATTAGTTAATGAGGCTTATATTATTAGAATAAATTTATAGAACGTTTAGAATTGATAATAATAAACTGTATAACAAGTAACGAAGCGTGTTTTTGTAAGAAAAATTATAAAAAAGTATACTAATTTTGATATGAGACCTTTATTGTAGAACGTTAAAACAATAAAACTTTTGTCATAAAGAGCTCATATCATCTTAGTAGATATAATATTTTAATATTAAAGGATATCATATAAGGTATATTTATAAAATTCAGTTATAAATGAACTTAAAGCATCATTTATAATTGGTTTTAATTTACAAGAATCATTAAGATTGCAAGTGTTATTATCAGTAGAAAAACATTCTACAATATTTAAATTATCTTCTGTTATTTCAAGAAGTTTACCTAAGTTTATATTTTTTGAATCCATTCCTAGCTTTATACCACCATTTCTTCCTTTAGAAGATGAAATATATCCATTTTTAGCTAATTTATAAATTATTTTTTTTATATGATGAGTAGATAAATTAAGTGTATTTGATAATTCATCTACTGTAAAAAGTTTATTTGGGTTATTGCCTAGATAAATTAATATTCTAAAACTATAATCAGTAAATTTAGATAAATACATAAAATTCTCCTTAATATAATTTGATTATTATATATTATTATAAATTATATTAGCTTGAATACAATATTAACTATAATTAAAAAATTATATGTTATATAAAAATAAAAAAGGATATATAGAATACATATTTAAAAAATAGGAGAGTTTTATGAATAGAATTAAAAAAATAATATTTGTTATTGTAGGATTTATATCTCTTTTATTAGGAATAATGGGAACAGTACTTCCTATATTACCTACAGTACCATTTTTACTTTTAACATCATATTGTTTTGCTAGAGGGTCAAATAAATTTGAAGCTTGGTTTAAATCTAGCAAAATATACAAAAAGTACTTAGAAAATTTTATACTTAATAAGTCTATGACCTTAAAACAAAAGATATATATATCAACTTTTGCGGATATAATGATTGCATTTCCATTGGTAATTTTAAATAACTTATATATAAAGTTATTTTTAATAATAGTTATTATATTTAAATATTATTACTTTATATTTAAAATTAAAACTATAAAGATATGATTTAAATTGAATTGAGAATAAAGAATATATTATCTTTAAAAAAATGTTTATATAAAAAACAATTGGGTAAATTATTTAACAAATAAAAAGTGCATATAAAATACACATTAAAAAGGAGAGAGTAAGTATGTTAAGTCAAAAAACAATAGAAATAGTAAAAAGTACAGTACCAGTATTAAAGGAGCATGGATTAGAAATAACAAAAACTTTCTACAAAACAATGTTTACGAATAATCCAGAAGTAAAAGAAATGTTTAATATGGATAAACAAGAATCTGGAGAACAACCAAAGGCACTAGCAATGACAATACTAGCAGCAGCTCAAAATATAGATAATTTAGAGGTATTATTACCAGCAGTAAAGAAAATAGGAAACATTCATGTTAATTCAAATGTAAAACCAGAGCATTATCCAATAGTAGGTAAGAATTTATTATTAGCAATAAAAGAAGTTCTAGGGGATGCAGCAACAGAAGATGTTTTAAATGCATGGGCAGAAGCTTATGAAGTTATAGCTAAAGTATTTATAGATGTAGAAAAAGATATGTATATAGATCAAGTATGTAGAGATAATCAAATACATCAAAAAATGTAATTTATTAAAAGGTCATTAAAGTATTGATATATTAGGAGACTAAAATATATATTATAACTATGAGAAAGCTAGATGAGGTAAAATGATATGCTTCCTTCATGATGACAGCTTTATTATTTTAACTGGCCACCATAAAGGTAGCATATCACTACCAAATGCCTAGCTACTTTTATTTTAAATTTATAACATAATTATTTAACATAGCCTAAAATTATATAGAATTAAAAAGTGAATAATTATTTATATAAATTTCTTCAAGTTCTTTTTTCTTATCATTACTTAAATTATTAAATTTAAGCATAACAAGGTGAGTAGAAATTCCTAATTCAGAAGCTAGTTGTTCAAAACTCAAATCAATATATTTTTCAAAAATATCATCATCTAATAAATACTCAGAAGCGAAAGTATCGGCTTCTAGTTCAAGATGTTTAACCCAAACAGGATCTATTTCATGTATCTTAAAAGTATTAATATTAGGATGAACATAAACATGTCCAAGTTCATGAGTTAATACTTCTATCAATTCATTTTCACAAAGATTAGGGTTAAGAAGTACAGCTCTTAATTTAGTAGTTTTAATATTACACCCTTTAGTTTCATTTATATATGGATAATTATCATCTAAATAACCAATTACAAAATTTAAATCCCTAAAAATTTCAATAATACTTTTACCTTCATGGCTTAATTTAACTAATCTAACTTTTTCCTTTATAAGCTCTATATTCAAATATATCTCCCCTTTTAAATGATAATAAAAAAATTCGCTTTGCTAATATCGCTAACGAACTTTTCCGTTGCTCAAATGCCAGTAAATTTATTTTCGCTTTATATCGCTAATGGCTAAAGATATACCAGCTTTTATAGAGTGAAGTATTCCATCGATAGCTTCATCAGATGCAGGTTGACCACAAAATGTTATAGAATCACTATTTTTTAAACGAGATTCTAAATCTTTAAGTGCTAAAAGGATATCGTCCTCGTCTTTTTTATTTACATCATAAGAATCATAATTTTTTTCATCAGTAAGACCAACTAAATAATCAGTACTTACCTCTAGGGCATCTGCAAGCCTTGCAAGTACAGCAGACTTTGGCTCTCTTATTCCGTTTTCGTATCTAGATAAATTAGCTTCTGTTAAATTAGCTTTTTTAGCTAGTTCTTTTTGATTTAATCCTAATTCTTTTCTAGCTTTAGTTATTCGTTCTGCTATAATTCCCACTAAGAATCACTCCTTTAACAAATTTTTCTAATTAGATAATATCATTTTAAAATAAAAATGACAATAAAAAAGTATTTATGGTAATAAAATAAGTAAAAAATGACAAAGTTATAATGAAAATGATAATTTTGATAATAAAAATGACAAAAAACTATTGACCTTAACAATTTTTGGATATATTATAAAATTATCACAAAGGAAAGAAAAATAGAATTTTATAAAACAAAATATAGAAAGGGGAGAATAAAAATGGGACCTAGAATACTTAAATCAAAGAGAGTATTATTTGATTTAACACAAGAAGAAATAGCAAAAGAACTTGGAATTACCATAAAAAGTTATAATGCAAAAGAAAATGGTAAAAGGGAATTTACATTAGATGAAGCTAAGAAAATAAGTAGTTTACTTAAGCTTAATTTAAACGAAGTAAATGATATATTTTTTAATTCAGCTATAAGTAGATAGAAAAAATTTTAAATTAAAACTTTCCAATTTGATAATTTTTTTAAGGGGATAATAGAATGGATAATTTAAAAGTATTTGAAAATGATGAATTTGGACAATTAAGTTTAATTGTAAAAAATAACAAAGAATATATAGAAGCAATAGAAGTTGCTACTATACTTGGATACTCAAATCCTAGAGATGCAATATCTAGACACTGTAATGAAGAGGGGGTCGTGTTTTCCGACGTAAGGGTAGTAACAGGAATTAAAAAAGATAATAGTAAAGCTTTTAAAGTAGTTACTAAAAAATTTATAGATGAAGGAAATTTATATAGGCTTATTATAAAATCAAAACTACCAAGTGCTAGAAGATTTGAAAAGTGGGTTATGGATGAAGTACTTCCGAGTATAAGAAAACATGGAGCTTATATGAGTGAAGAAGTTATAAATAAAACTTTAGATGATCCAGATTTTATAATAGAACTGGCTACTAAATTAAAATATGAAAGAGAGCAAAGAAGATTACTTGAGGAAAAAGCTAAACATCTTGAAGCTACTATAACAATAGATAAGCCATACACAAACTTTGGAAAAAGTATTGCAACTTCATCTGATGCAATAACTATAGGGCAATTTGCAAAGGTGCTTAATAACAATAATATAAATATCGGTCGCAACAGATTGTTTACTATATTAAGGGATAATGGATACCTTATAAAAGTTGGTAAGGATAAAAATATGCCCAAACAAATCTACGTTAAGCAGGGTCTTTTTAAGGTTGCTGAAAGTATAGTAAAAACTGTTAAAGGTGAATTACTTACAGCTACGACACTTATAACAGGAAAAGGTCAGATGTACTTTTTAGAGCTATTTAGTAATTTAACCGAAAATAAAACTTATATTTCATAAGAGTTATTATTTCTAAAAGAGCTTATGATTTAGAGAGTAACTTATATTTAGTGTAAGAAAGTAAAATGATAGTAAAAGTTTTGTAGATTAAGAAATTTTAGAAATATTAAGCGTAAAAAAGTTTTAGTAATACTAAAAACAGATCAGAAAATTAATACTAAAATTAGTAAATTTTAAATTATAGATTTGGGGGCTATAAATGAGAAAATATTTAGATGCAAATATAATAGCAAACACTAAAGATATGCCAAAGGATGAATGGTTAAAGAAAAGAAAATGTGGAATAGGTGGAAGTGATGCTTCGAGTATACTTGGGTTTAATCCATATAAAAGCTCAATGGCAGTTTATTTAGATAAGATAGATGATGAGATTCGCTTCGCTCATGTCGCCAACGGCTTAAAAGGCGAGCCCGTTGCTCAAAATTGCTACGCTAATCTCTTAGGCGACTCAAAAGGAAAGACCGTTGCTCAAAATATCAATGCTAATAAGGAGAGTGGCTCAAAAGAAAAGGTTGATGTTCAAAATTGCCATATTCAAAGCGAAGAAGCTCAAGAAGATGAAATTCGCTACGCTCACGTCTTAGGCGGTTTAAAAGACAAGCCAGTTGCTCAAGATAGTGATGCTCATAGGGACAGTGGTTTGAAAGACAAGCCTGTTGATCAAAATAGTGATGATAAATTTGATAAGGACTTAAAAGAAGATTATTTTATTCAAGATGATAAAAATAGCTATAAAATGGAGCTTAGTAATAAGTTAAAAAGTTTTGTAGCAAATGAGTTCACACTAAAGACTGGCAAGAAAGTTAGGAATATAAATGGAATTTTAAGAAATGATAAATATCCATTTGCAATAGCAAATATTGATAGAGCAGTTGTTGGAGAAAAAGCATTTTTAGAATGTAAGATTACCAATAGCTTTAATAAAAAAGAATGGATAAAAACTATACCAATTCACTATAAAATACAAATGAATCACTATATGGCAGTTACTGGAGCTAGTCATTGTTATGTTGCTATACTTATAGGAAATGAAGAGTTAGTAATTCATAAGTTAGAAAGAGATGAAGATTATATAGAAGAAATCATGAAATTAGAAGAAATATTTTGGAACAATTGTATATTAGGAAATGAACTACCAATGCCTGATGGAAGTAGTGATTATTCTAAAACTTTAGATACATTATATAAAGATAGTAAGTGTGAAGAATTAATATTATTTGAAGCTGAAAAAATACTTGAAAGATATGATGAAGTTGTAAAAATATATAAAGATTTTGAAAAAGAGAAAAAGGCTATAGAGCAATATTTAAAACTTCAAATGAAAAATTATGAAATTGCTTATGTTGGAGATAGAAAAATAACTTGGAAAAAGCAAGAGAGAAATAGTATAGATACAACTAGATTAAAAAAAGAACACCCTGAAATTGTAGTTGGGTATATGAAAACTACAACTTCTAGAGTGTTAAAAATATAAATTATGGATAAGTTAATATTCTTAGATTAAAAACTAATCTAATTATTAACAAATTATTGTGTTTAGATTAAAAACTAACTTAATTATAAACAAATATAGAAAATATGTAAATATAAATAGATAAATAATACAAAAAATTAGACTAAGGGGGAGTTTAATATGGCAGTTTATAGGCATATACACATAGACTATTGGCAAGATGGATTTGTACTTGATTTAACACCAGAGGAAAAATATTTTTATATATATTTAATGACAAATAGTAAGACAAGCCAATGTGGAATATATGAACTACCTAAAAGAATAATAGAAACTGAAACAGGATATAACAGAGAAACTGTGGACAAGCTTTTAAATAGATTTATAGATTATAAAAAGATTGTGTATTGTGAAGAAACTAGAGAAGTATTTTTAATGAATTGGATAAAGCATAATAAAATAGTAAGTCCAAAAGTTAAAAAGTGTGTTTATGAAGAATTAAAAAAAATAAAGAGTATGGATATGGTAAATTTATTTTTTAAGCAATGTGAAGGGTATGGATACACATTAGATAAGAGTGAAATAAAAATAAATATGGGTATGGATAGGGTATCTATACCCATACCTGAAGTAGAATCTAACTTTGAATATGGGTATGGGGAAAAAGAAAAAGAAAAACAAAAAGAAAAAAAAGAAGAAAAAGAAAAACAAAAAGAAGAAGAACCTACGTATAGTGTAGGTAGGTTTAAAAATTTGTATGAACAAAATATTGGTCTTATAAATGGGATAGTTGCAGAGTGGTTATTTGAAATATCGGAGCTTATAGATTATGAGTTATTTAAAAAAGCTATAGAGATAGCTACTGATAGAGGTAAGTGTAATAAAGGATATGTATCAGGAATTATAAAGCAATGGTTAGATAATAACATTAGAACATATGATGATTTAAAAGCTTATGAAATAGGGGTTAAGAATAGGAGAGATGAAAGTGGAGAGTATAAAAAAATTGAATATGCCAACACAAATGAAAGAGAGAATGAAAAGTATACTAGAAAGCCAACAGATGAAGAAATTGAAGAACTTAGAAAATCCTATGAAAATATGCGAAGAAACAGAGAAAAGTTATAAATGCACAAAGTGTAGAGACATGACCTTTATCCTAGTAGAAAATGAGGCACTTCCTTGTGAATGTAGAGCATTAAGAGAAGCTGAAGACATTCTGAAAAAGAGTGGTATAGGTAGAGAGTTTAGGAATAAGAGGTTTGATAATTTTGATTTTTCTAGAAGTATGGCTGTTATGGATGGTTATAAAAAGGCTATGGATTATGAAAATGAGTTTTTGGATATTGAAAATAGTAGGTGTAATTCTATTATGTTTTTGGGACAAGTTGGGTCTGGAAAGACCCATCTTAGTATGGCTATTTGTAATGAGCTTATGGATAGGGGAGTTAGTATTATTTATATGGGTTATCGTGATTGTTTAACTAATATTAAGCAAAATATGATGGATAGTGTGTATTACAATAAGGTGATGAACAGGTATAAAAATGCAAGGGTGCTTTTTGTTGATGATTTGTTTAAGGGGAAGATTACTGATAGTGATATAAATATTATGTTTGAGCTTATAAATCACAGGTATTTTAATAATTTACCGGTTATTATAAGTAGTGAGTGTGGTGTTGGTAGGTTACTTGATATTGATGAGGCTTTGGGTAGTAGATTAGTTGAGATGAGTAGGGGAAGGGTTGTTGAGCTTAGGGGAAGAGAGCTTAATTATAGGATGTATTGAAATCTTATGGTTAAATATGTATAATTTTTATTAATGATTATTTGGGTGTAAAGATAGAAAATAAGTTAGTAGGGAGAATAAAAATGAAAAGAGAGTTAGCTATAAATATATTAAATAATATAATTGAATATAGTGAAAAAAAGGATGCAAATTATACTATAGAAATGTTAAAAAAATCTGAATATGAAGATGGATTTCATCATTTTATAAGAACAGAAAAAGGATATGATATATTAGGTGTAGCTAAAATATACCATGAGGATACTTCATACTATTTTGTATTTGTTGATTGGCCTGAAAATAATGAAAATAGTTATATTTTTATATATCCTGAAAATAAAAATAGTACATTATTAGAATTACACAAAATCAATGAGGAATATAATTCGCTTAATATAGAATGGAGATATAAGCCAAATAAAAGAGATGGAAGAAATGAAGACAGAAAAGAATGCTTTATAAAGTATTATGGTGATACTATAAGTAGAGTAGAAGTACCAAAAAATGTAGAGGAAATAGAAACTTTTTTATTTGAAATGTTTGATTTGATAGATAAGAGAGTAAAGTCAGATAATATAATTTTTAATAAAGATATTATAACAGAATTTCCAGAGGGAAAAGTATATGAAAGAGTTCATAAAGTTAGAGAGAGAAATAGTAAATTAATACAACAAATAAAGAAAGAACGCCTTGAAAAAGATAAAAAGTTGGTTTGTGAAATTTGTGAATTTGATTTTTATAAGGTGTATAAAGATTTAGGTAAAGGATTTATCGAAGCTCATCATATAATACCCGTAAGTCAATTAAAAGAAGATAGTAAAACTAAGAAAGAAGATATAGTACTAGTTTGCTCAAATTGTCATAGTATGCTACATAGGAAAAGACCATGGACAACAATAGATGAAATTAAGAAATTGGTTAATGATTCCAAATTAAAATAGCTATAGTATAAAAAGCCAAACCGATTTACAATAAATCAGTTTGACTTTTTTATTTCATACTTATAATATTTTTAGATAATTTTTAATAATATTTAATGCAGTTCAATTTCAAACATCTTCAGAAATATTTTACTATAATTAAATGATTAAAAGTATAAGATATAATATTATATAGACACAAATGTATAAATTATATAAACTTGATTATATTTTAAATGCAACAATAAAAATCAGAAAATGTAGAATAAAAAAGGCGACTGAAGAAATAAATATAAAAGTAATATATTGTGATTATCCATCAAGTTTGGAAAATGGAGAAATAATGAGGATAAACACAATGTATTTAATAGTTAATACTTATTGAAAGTAATATAAAAAAAATGTTATATTAGAATAGACTATAGTAATTTATTTAGGGTATACATTCATATATATAGGATATAATTTTAAATATGTATAGGAGTTGATACTTTGACTATAGTATATATTGATGAATATAGAAGTGAAAAAACGGGGGAAAAAACAATGATTACTAATGATGAAATAAAATATGATTATTATATAGTGGAATTACAAGAGCGCAATTATATAAGTAACGTAGAAGAGATAGCAAATTATTTTTTAACTAAAGAAAGTATGAGTAATAAAAAACTACAAAAAATATGCTATTATGCATATTCATGGACTTTAACATTGCTAAATAATCCAGAAGATAAAAAAATAGAGAATTTTTTATTTGATGATAAATTTGAAGGATGGGTACATGGACCTGTATGTAAAAGGTTATATGATAACTATAAAGAATATGGATGGAATGATATACCAATGAATCACGATATAAATGTTCAATTACCAGAAGAGATAAGAGATATATTAGACCAGGTATGGGATGTATATGGAATACATACAGGGAATGAATTAGAGGATATTACTCACCAAGAGGATCCTTGGAAAGAAAGTAGAATCGGATTATCGACATTTGAGCCAGGTAGAAGAGAAATATCAGATAATACAATATTTAATTATTATTCTAGAAAAGTTAGAAATTAGTTAATATGAATAAAAAAATAGTTAATGACATAAAACCTAGAAATAATCAAATGATTGGCTCTAAAGAAGATTCTATATTTTTGCTTAAAAGTAAAAATAGAATCTTTTTTACATTCGAGGATTTTAGAGTTAAACCTATAAATATAGAAAAAGAATTTAATAATCATTTTGAAGATCAAAATGATTATATAAATAGAATGAATAAATTAATGGAATTCTTAAATATGTTTTCTAGTTATAGAATAGAAGACTTACATAGTGGTGGAGGTTTGAAGAAACAGTTACATTTTCATAGAGTTGATAAAAATATAGAAACAGTAGAGAAGATATTAACTACTTATGGATTCAATGAAGAGAAAATAGAGAGTATAATAAGTGGAAATAGATTATATCAAATATCTCTAGAAGCAAAACGGAGCAGTATAAGAGTTATTGTAGAATGGACTGAAAATATTTTCTCAATATTATTTTTAGATACAAATCATCATATTTATATGAATGAAAAACTTACTAAAAATGAAAATACACTATTTTATAATTATTGTCCTAAATATGAGGAAGATGAATGTGAAAGTATAAAATATATGGATGAATGTTACGCATTTGAGTACTTAGATCATGAAAAAATAAGAAAATCATACGGCTATAGTTATAGCCCAAATGAAGATAAAAAAAGTAGTTAAAATATTAGAGAGTGTGTAGATATATTTGTATATAATAAAAAACTGTTCATATAATTAAACTAATTTTTATATGAACAGTTTTTTATTATATTAGGTTATTTTTTATTAATATACATTAACCGTTTTACTTATTAAATCTGTTTCATAATATTTATCACCGATATAATAGCTATATGAATTTATTTTGATATCTTTAACATTCATACTTCTTTCATATAAAGCATCTATATAAAATGATTGATTTCCTTTTATTGGTCCACTTTCTTGTGGATGTGTTGTTTCTAAAATTGTATTTTCATCTTCATAAAGTGAAAAATCTATAGTAATTGTTTTTATTATTTCATTTGAATTATTTGTTACTTTTGTTTTTATATCTATATATTCATCATCTTCATAGTCTTCTGAAGTATTTATTTCTATTTCTCCAAAAGATAAGATATTATATTTTTCAAAATTATTAGAAGATGTTTTATTATTTTCTTGTATTGCTTTATCAGTATTATTATCCAGACTATCATTTGCCGAACTACATCCTGTAAATATTGTTATCCCTAATATAGATATAAATAATATAATAAGTTTTTTCATCTGTATATTTCCCACTAAAGTGTATTTTTACTTTTATTATATCATAATATATTGCAGAAATTAGAATATTTGTAAATAAGAATAATGTTAAAATATAGGTTTTATTTAATACTAATTATATTCTTAGATAATTCATTTATACTATCAGATAGAGTCTGTAGTTTACCTTCGATCCTTACAAGCAAATACATGCTAAGGGTTATAGGAAAGCCAACAGAAGCTATAAGATTTTGTAAATCAAATTCCATAAAATATACTCCTTTCAATAAAATTAGATAAGATAAAAGCTATGCTAACTAAAGCATAGCTTTTTATTATAAGACTAAGTCGTATTCAGTAGTATCAGTTACTACTACCTTAGCTTCCACAGTAGCTACTATATTACCACCATTTGGAGCGAATATATTTTTTTCAACAACTAAGTCCATTGCTGATTTAATTTCTGTTTCTGTAATATCCTCTCTTGGATTATCAACTGATAAAGAAACTTTTCTATCATCACTTGTTAAAAATGACATAATAAGTTTTTTAGTAGTTTCCATAATTTATTCTCCTTTCTTTTTTATTTCAGTTACCCTTCTAGAGTGGTAGAATCTTGTTTTAATACTTCAAGTACAGTATAATCTTGAAGTCCCATAAGAGCTTGTGCTACATCATATACATCTTGATTATTAGCATCGTATTTTAAGTTTGAGTAAGTTTTAGATTTTACTATAGTGTTTCCTGTAGAGTCATCTCTTCCAGCATCTAATTTTACTCTTAAGCTAGATGGGTTATTCATAGTTGTAACAGCCATGTTATTACCTCCTTATTTGTTATTTAATATAATTATAGAAAGTTTTAATTTTATGTTATATTAAAGTATTTTATAAAAAAATTTTATTAAGTAGTGTATATATGAGTATCTTTAAATCCTTTTGAGATAGCTTCATTTTTTAGATTAACTGCATTATCTTTATTATTAAATGAGCCTATACATACTCTGTAAAATACTCCATCGTCAATAATAGATTTATTTACAAATGAAAGTAGGGTTGATGATATTGTATCTGATATGTTTTTTAGGTTTTTATCATTTCTTAAATAGTTTTCTACTTCTTTATTTGATATAAAGTCTATCTCAATTAAAAGAGCTGGCATTTTTGAGTTTTTGAGTACTGCTAGTTTTTTAGAATATTTAACTCCACGATTGGGTGTATTCATTTTAGTTGCTAGGTTATTGCATAGACTATTAGCAAGTGTTTGAAGTTTACTGTTTTCATTATATATCCATACTTCACATCCTTTTGCAGATGTGTTAGTTGCTGAATTTAGATGTATGCTTATAAAGTAGTCAGAGTTTTCATTGTTTGCTTTTTTAGTTCTATAATCTAGTGAATAGTATTTCTCATTATCACGAGTAGTTATTACTTTTTCAAATGCATTTTCAAGCTTTTCTTTTACCATCATGCCTATTTTTAAGGCTATATCACTTTCTTTTAAATTTGTAGGACCTATTGCTCCAGAATCTTTTCCTCCATGACCAAAGTCTAGATACCATTTCATATTTTATTCCTCCTTAGTTTTAAAATCATTATTTATTAAAGGTTATAATAGTTTTTATTAAGTTTGATATAGAAGGATTTTATTATTTTGTAGGAGGTTAATTATTTGATGTAGAAATTATATGTATGATTATTTGGATAGGGGGGAGTTGTATGTTAGAGTTTTTAACGGAAAGTGATGTTCCCGATAGTGTTAAGGATGTGGTTGATGTTATAGGTATAGATGCTTTTAAAGGGTTGGTGAAGTTAGCTGGTGGAAGTTTGTTGTATATTCCTAATGAAAGTAATTTGGTTAAGCCTATTAGAAATAGAAAGATAAGAGATGAGTTTAAGGGAAGTTATAGGGAGATTTCCATGAAGTATGGGATAAGTGAAGTTCAGGTTAGGAATATTATTAATAAAGAGTGAATTGATTTTATTATAGATTTATTTTGAAATTATAGAATAAAAATAAATTATTTTTATGATACAATTATATTAGTATTAAGTATCAGGAGGTGACATTATGAATCCATTACAATTACTAGATATTCTTAAATTAGGAGAAAGTGAAGATTTAGAATGCAAAAAGTCTAAAAATGAAGTTCCTAAATCATTATGGGATACATATTCAGCAATGGCTAATACAAACGGGGGTATTATATTATTAGGAATAGATGAAGTAGATAATGAACTAATAATAACTGGGGTTGAAAATGTAGATAAAGTCATAAAAGACTTTTGGAGTACATTAAATGGAGAAAAAGTTAATAAAAATATATTAAAAAATGAAGATTTAGAAGTTATAGATATAGATAATAAATCTGTTATAAAAATAAATATACCAAGAGCATACTATAAAGACAAGCCGATATTTATAAATGGAAATCCTTATAAAGGAACATATAAGAGAAATTATGAGGGAGACTATAAATGTCATGAGGATGAAGTAAAGGCAATGATAAGAGATGCCTCAGAACAAGGCGGAGATTCGATAATTTTAGAAGGCTATGATATGTGTGATATAGATGCAAATACTTTAAAGAGATATCGAAATAGATTTGTAGTAGTAAATCCAGATCATATATGGAATGAATTATCTGATGAGGACTTTTTAAGACAATTAGGTGCTATTTCAAAAAATAGAAGCACAAAACAAGAGGGATTAACATTAGCAGGACTTTTAATGTTTGGGAAGGGATTAAGTATAAGGGAAGCTTATCCATATATAAACATAGACTTCAGAGATGAAAGAGATAGCAATGAAGAGGTCAGATATAATGATAGAATCACTATAGATGGTACGTGGGAAAATAATTTATATAATTTTTATACAATGGTAATTCCTAAATTAACCGAAGGGCTAAAAGTACCATTTTATATGGAAAATCTAACTAGAATAGATGATACATTAGTACATAAAGCATTAAGAGAAGCATTTGTAAATGCAATAGTACATGGAGATTATAATAGTCAAGGTACATTAAAAGTTATTAGATATAAAGATCATTATGAGTTTTCTAATGCTGGGAATTTGAAAATATCAAAAGAGGATATATTTAGTGGTGGAAATTCTAAATCAAGAAACCCTAAAATACAAACAATATTAAGGCTGATAGGTCTTGGAGAAAATATAGGGTCTGGATTTCCTACAATACTTAAAGCATGGAATCAACAACATTGGAGATTACCTCAATTAGAAGAAAATACAAATTTAAATATAGTGACACTGAATTTATGGATGGTATCACTTATACCGCAAGAGTGTATAATAAAAATAAAAGAGTTATATGGTAAAAAGTTTGACTCTCTTGATGAATTAGAAATATTAGCTATAGTTACAGCGTACTTAGAAGGACGCGTCACTAATTCAAGGTTACAAACTATTTGTAATAATCATCCTAATGATATTACTAAAATTTTATATGGATTAGTTCAGAAAGAGTTTCTTGTAGAAGAAGGATATGGACGTGGGAAGATATATCATATAAATAAAAATTACAATGAAGCTGAGGATGCAAATATTGATTTAGACTCTATTACAGGAGATGAAAAAAAGCTATTAGATTTTATTGTGACTAATGGGTATACAAATAGAAGTTTAAGTGAAATACATCTTGGATTTGATAAAAATAAAAATTTAAGGTTGTGCAATAAATTAATAAATAAAGGATTAATAAAGAAAATAGGAACTTCTAATAAAGTAAGGTATGTATTAAGTAATTATAAAGAAGATGACGCGTCCTTATAAAATGATTTAAATGATGACGTGTCCTTTAATAACAATGACGCGTCATTATTTAAGTATGACGCGTTATATTTTACGCTTAAGGATATTATAATATTTTAAAAAATGTGGATAACTTCTGAATGTAAGTAATATCAATCAACTGGTTTTGAGCGTAAAAAAGATTTTGAAATGCTTCGCCCACGCAGTGGCTCAAGCAACGGACGAAGTCGTTGGCGACATGAGCGAAGCGAATTTTTTATAATTGTTTAAAATAAATAAGATTTAAAGTATACTTATATGATTTAAGAAATGATTTTGAATATTATAAAATATTATAAATGGAGACGATAGTTTTTATAAATTAATATAGGTGTTAATATTTATGCATTAGGAGAAATAGTATGGACAGAGTTAAAATTTATTCTAAATATGACCTTACAACTAATATGAATATAAATAATATTATTAATTTTACTAATAACTTTAATTATGAAATAGAAGAATATAATATAAATGATGTATTAGAATATTTTAATATAATTAAATTTAGTAAAGATAATGAGATTAAAGAAAGAATTATAAATGAAACAAATAAAAAATTTGATGAGGTATTAAAGATCATACAAAGAAGAATAGGGAAGTTTAATGGAAAAAATAAAGAAAGCTTTTTAAGTTTATATAATGAAGTAGATTTTATATATAGAGAAGATTTTTTTGAATTAATAAAACGGGATGATATTTTGAATAATATTAAAGATTTAGACTTTGAAGAGTTATTAAATAATCCTAATTTTCATTATAATTTAATACTTAAACATGAAAAAATAGTAAAAAAATTTGATGAAATTATAACTAAATATATGATAGAAGATAGTGAATGTGCGGAAATTATAATTGGTAAATATATATATGAAAAAAATCAAAATAGAGATAAAATATATTTACCTAAATCATTAACTCAAAAGAATAGAGAGGAAATAATTAATCTATTGTGCTAGTTAAAATTTTTCCAAATAAAGTAAATTGCTTTTCG
>ERZ773217.760-NODE-760-length-29523-cov-5.991754_pt1 | contig 29523 bp, 30 predicted proteins | sample MGYA00580995_ERZ773217 | MGnify/ENA primary metagenome ERZ773217 (study PRJEB29015, sample SAMEA2737772) | human gut metagenome | biome: human gut; feature: human-associated habitat; material: faeces | place: China | collected 2012 ...
TGCTTTAGAAGGATATGAAAATAGAAAAGTAGACTCTTTAAGTGGAGGTCAACAACAAAGAATAGCTATAGCAAGAGCATTAGTTAATGAACCAAAGGTATTATTACTAGATGAACCTTTAGGTGCTTTAGACTTAAAGTTAAGACAAGAAATGCAAATTGAGTTAAAAAGAATGCAACAAAAGCTTGGAATAACTTTTATATTTGTAACTCATGACCAAGAAGAAGCGCTTAGTATGTCTGATACAATAGTAGTAATGAATAAAGGTAAAATACAACAAATGGGTACACCAGAGGATATATACAATGAACCTAAAAACTCTTTTGTAGCTAGATTTATAGGAGAAAGTAATATATTTGATGGTATTATGTTAGATGATTTTAAAGTTGAATTTTGTGGTAAAGTATTTGATTGTGTAGATAAGGGATTTGAAAAAAATGAAAATATAGAGGTTGTTATAAGACCTGAAGATATAAAAATGGTAGAATCAAATGAAGGGATGCTAAAAGGTATAGTTACATCTACAGTATTTAAAGGTGTACATTATGAAATTTTAGTTAAAGAAAATGATAGAGTGTGGATGCTTCACAATACTAAGAGTGCAGAAGTTGGCTCAGAGTTAGGTATGGATATATATCCTGAAGATATTCACATAATGAGAAAAGAAGAGAACTAAAATGAAGAAAAAATCTTTTTTAGCTTATCCATATATAATATGGAGTGCCATATTTATAGTAATCCCTTTAATACTAGTAGTACTTTTTAGTTTTACGCAAAAAATTGATGGAAAACAAGTATTTTCTATAGCAAATTATAGAGATTTAATGGATCCAATTTATTTCAAAGTATTTTTAAGATCTATAATTTTAGCAGGAGGCTCAACATTAATTTGTTTGATTGTTGGATACCCTGTAGCATATTTAATATCTAAAGTTAATGTTAGTAAAAGAGGAACATTAATATTATTATTTATTTTGCCAATGTGGATGAACTTTTTGCTCCGCACACTTGCATGGCAGACACTTTTGGAAAAGAACGGAGTTATTAACAGTATTCTATCCTTCTTCCACTTACCTACCCAATCCATTATCAATACGCCGTCCGCCATTATACTCGGTATGGTATACAACTTCCTGCCGTTTATGGTGCTGCCTATCTATAATGTGATTGTAAAAATTGACAAAGACGTTATCTCTGCTGCCAAAGACTTAGGAGCAAACAATATACAGACATTTACAAAAATTATTTTTCCACTGACTACACCCGGAATCATCAGTGGAATTACCATGGTATTCGTTCCTGCCCTGACTACTTTCGTTATTTCCGACTTGCTCGGAGGAAGTAAAATTCTTCTTATCGGAAATGTTATTGAGCAGGAATTCAAACAGAGCAGCAACTGGAATGTAGGTTCAGGACTCTCACTGGTTTTAATGATATTTATTATTGCCAGTATGGCATTGATTGCAAAATACGATAAAGATGGAGAGGGGACAGCATTTTAATGAAAAAGACATTACAAAATATTTATTTATCACTTATCATTTTTTTACTATATGCTCCGATTGTTACACTTGCCGTACTTTCTTTTAATAATTCAAAGACACGCGCAAAATGGGGTGGATTTACGGGAAAATGGTACGTTTCCCTTTTTCAAAACGAACAGATTATGAATGCTCTGTATACAACTTTACTTATCGCACTTTTGTCCGCTTTCATCGCAACGCTCATCGGTACCGCTGCCGCTATCGGCATTCAAAGTATGAAACGGAAATCGCGGACACTTATGATGGGAATCACAAACATTCCCATGCTAAATGCAGATATCGTTACTGGAATTTCTTTAATGCTTCTTTTCATCGCAATGGGAACGGCATTAAAATTCATGGGAATCCAGTTTTCACTCGGATTTGCAACTGTTTTAATCGCACATATCACATTCAACATTCCTTATGTTATTTTAAGTGTTATGCCCAAATTAAAGCAGACGAAACGAAGTACTTATGAGGCCGCGTTGGACTTAGGTGCATCTCCGGTTTACGCTTTCTTTAAAGTTGTATTTCCTGATATTTTACCGGGTGTATTTTCAGGATTTTTACTGGCATTCACTATGTCGCTAGATGACTTTGTTATCACTCACTTTACAAAAGGACCGGGAGTAGATACACTCTCCACTAAAATTTACAGTGAAGTGCGTAAAGGAATTAAACCGGAAATGTATGCGCTTTCCACTCTTCTTTTTGTGTCCGTATTGATTTTGTTAATCTTGATTAACATTTCTCCGGCTAAAAAAGATGGTGAAGCAAAGGCAAAAGAAATGAAAAAATCTACGCGGGTTTCACGTTTCGTCTTCCGCCGTGTCATTCCTGTCGCTATGGCCCTTGTCGTTGTCGCAGGAGGTATCTTCTACAGTTCAAAAGAAGATTTAAGCGGTGATAATCAGGTAATCGTTTATAACTGGGGAGAGTATCTCGATCCCGAAGTCATTACCATGTTCGAGGAAGAAACAGGAATCAATGTTGTCTACGAGGAATTTGAAACAAACGAAATTATGTATCCGAAAATTCAGTCAGGCGCTATCGCTTACGATGTTGTCTGTCCTTCTGATTACATGATTCAGCGTATGATTGAAAACGATCTGCTTGCCGAATTAAATTTTGATAACATTCCAAATATCAAAAACATCGGATCGCAGTATATGGAACAGTCCAAACAGTTTGATGCCGAGAACAAATATTCCGTTCCATATTGCTGGGGAACTGTAGGTATCCTCTACAACAAAAAAATGGTTGACGAACCAATTGACAGTTGGTCTGTGTTGTGGGATAAGAAATATAAAGATAACATCTTGATGCAGGACAGCGTCCGCGATGCTTTTGCCGTAGCATTAAAATATCTCGGCTACTCACTCAACTCTACTGATTTGGACGAACTTCAGGAGGCTAAGGAATTGCTCATCAAGCAGAAACCTCTTGTGCAGGCATATGTCATCGACCAGGTTAGAGATAAAATGATTGGAAACGAGGCGGCAATCGGTGTCATCTACTCCGGAGAGGCAATTTATACACAACTCGAAAATCCGGACTTAGAGTATGTTATCCCAAAAGAAGGATCAAATGTATGGATTGACTCATGGGTCATTCCGAAAAACGCAAAACATAAAGAAAACGGCGAGAAATTTATCAACTTCCTCTGCCGTCCTGATATTGCAAAGATGAACTTCGATTATATCACCTACTCTACTCCAAATACAGAAGGACGAAAACTGATTGAAGATCCGGCAATACGAAACAGTACAATTGCTTTCCCTGACGCCAAAGAATTAGAGCGCTGTGAGACATTTAAGTTCTTAGGGGATAAAAATGACGCCATTTACAATGAATTATGGCGTGAAATTAAATCAAATTAATTCTGAAGAGAGGTATTTATGAGACGAGTATTTACTTATAGGATACCGGAGGAATTTGAAAATGACACTCTGCTTTCTTTCCTGAAAGCAGAGTGTTATTCTTCTCCGATTATCACACATTTAAAACGAACTGAGAAAGGATTACTGTTAAACGGAAACTGGGCAAGAGTACGGGATATTCTTCACAAAAATGATATACTCACCGTAACTTTATTAGAGACAACTTCCTCTGACAACATCGTTCCGGTTTCTCTTCCCCTCGATATCGTCTATGAAGATGAAGATTTAATGGTAATAAATAAGCCCGCAAATATGCCTATCCACCCTTCCCAAAATAATTATGATAACACTCTGGCAAATGCCGTAGCATACTACTATGCCCAAAAAGAAGTCCCTTTTGTCTACCGCTGTATCAATCGTCTGGACAGGGACACAACCGGTCTTCTTATTCTGGCAAAGCATATGTACAGCGCTTCTCTCCTATCCGATATGGTAAAAAACCGTCTGATTCATCGGGAGTATATAGCCATTGCCGACGGATATGTGGACGATGCCGGAATAATAGATGCCCCTATTGCCCGCACAAAAGACTCCACGATAGAAAGAGAAGTAAATTTCTCTGAGGGAGATTTTGCCCGGACACATTACAAATGTTTGCAAAGAAAAAATGGGTATTCCCTCGTTTCCTTAAAATTAGAAACAGGGCGTACCCATCAAATCCGTGTTCATATGAAATATATCGGTCATGCACTTTTAGGGGATTTCTTATATAATCCCGATTATACTTTTATCGGACGGCAGGCGCTTCACTCTCACCGCCTGACTTTCATGCACCCGATTACCAAACAGCATCTTACATTCACTGCTCCTCTTCCTTATGACATGGCAAAACTATTTGACTAAACCCGAAAACAGCCGCCACCGATAAACTCTCTCAAAAGGGAGTTTTTCGGTACGTTTTCCGCACTGATTCCAACGAAATAGTCTAAGAATTTCAACAATCGTTTTGCCTCCACATATTCATCACAATCTTTGTCAATTCCAAATAAAATCGGTTCCGCATATTGTTTCAGCACCGCCAGTTCATAGATTAAAGCAGAGCTAAACATAGCGTCTGCCTCCTCCTGAAACGGAAAAATATTTCTCTCTTCACCTCTTCTTACCGAGTGCCACATGGCAATCGTATTCTGTGCCGACGTTCCTCTCGTTCTGGCATCTCTAACCATACGTCTTAACAGTCTTCCGTCTGTCGTCGGTATACGATTATGTTCATCAATATTTAACTGTGTCAATGCACTGATATAAATTTTAAATTTATTTTCTGATGACAGTTTATAGGTAAGGGCATCGTTCAGGCAATGGATTCCTTCTATAACAAGTATATCCTGTTTTCCCATTTTAGTCGGAGGTACATTATATTCCCTTTTTCCCGTTTTAAAATTAAACGTAGGAAGTTGCACTTCCTTCCCTTCCAGCAATTCCGTCAACTGATGATTAAACAGTTCTCTGTCAATCGCTTCCAGACATTCAAAATCATAATCCCCATTTTCATCTCTCGGCGTGAACTCACGATTTACAAAATAATTATCCACTGCAATCGGGTGTGGTTTTAACCCCAATGCCTGCAGTTGAATGGACAGGCGATGCGAAAACGTTGTTTTCCCAGATGAGGACGGCCCTGCAATCAAAACAAACTTAACACTTGGTCTCTGTACTATCTGCATTGCCAGTTCCGCAATCTTTCTCTCCTGATATGCCTCCTGCACAAGTATAACTTCTTCCATTCCCTGACGAGTTATCTGCTCATTCAAATCCGCCACCGTCTCAATATGCATCATGTCTCCCCATTGGGTAGACTCTTTTAAAATCTGAAACAGTTTCTTCTGTGGCTCAAAGGGCGGAACCGCTTTCGGCTCGTCCTTTGTCGGCATTTGCAGTACAAATCCGTCATCATAGCGATATAAGGCAAAATATTTCAGATATGATGCATCTGGAACCATATATCCGTAATAATAATCAGCCATATTTTCCATTTCATATAAATTTACCGCTGAAACTCTTCGATATCGGAACAGTCTCTCCTTATCATACATTCCCTGCTCTTTAAAGAGAGACATGGCATCATCAATGTGAACCGTTTTCTTTACAATTGGAGTTTTTTCCTCCGCCATTTCTTCCATGCGCTTTTCTACCTGACGCAAAAATGTATCGGTAATCTCAAAATCTCCATCTGCCGTACAATAATATCCTTTACTCACCGAGTACTGTACCCGTATTTTTTTCACATTTTCTTTGCCCGTTACGTCCTCAATGGCTTTTACCATCAAAAGACACATACTTCTTCTGTATGTTTCATTTCCAATCTTTGTATCCGTTGTAATAAATTCTAACTTACAGTCATGCTTACATTGTTTTGGCAACTCCTGTAACTTTCCGTCAACAAGCACGAGAACTATATCATTTTCATACTCTCCCTGATAGTCCTCGGCAATCTTTTTATATGTTGTTCCTTCCTCATAAAGTTTTATCTCGTTCCCTATCTGTATTCTGCACATTTTTCTGTCCATACTACTCCCTCTTTTCTATATGATTTAGAAACTGTTTTTAATATACCTGAAACGGAAAAACTATCTCTGCCTGTTTTACCACAAGTTCAGAAAAATCCTTTTCCAGCGTTTCCGCTACATCTTTTATAAAAATATGCTCCAAGCCATAATGCCCTGCATCAATGATTGTAAGCCCCTGCTCTACCGCATCTATTCCTTCGTGATGACCTATATCTCCCGTAATAAGTACATCAGCCCCTTTGTCAATGGCAAGAGAGATAACACTTTTCCCTGAACCGGCACAAACCGCTATTTTTCTGACAGTTTTCTCTTCCGCTCCGAATACCTGAACGGCATTTAAGCCGAATTTCTTTTTTACCAATTCACTGCACTGCCTCAAAGTCATCTCATTTTCATATATGCCGATTTTGCCGATACCTTTGTCCTCCTCTGTCGAAGTTTTATCCAGAACCTCCTGACAGTCGATTCCCAAAATATCTGCTGACAAATCTGCCATGCGAAGCACATCATAGTTTGTATGCATGGCATAATAGGAAATATCGTTTTGCAGCAGTTTTACCACTCTGCGGCCGATAAAATCCATATCCGTAACTGTGCGAAGCGGCGAAAAAATCAATGGGTGATGCGTGATAATCATGTCAGCCTTTTCCTCTATCGCCCTGTCAATGATTTCTTCCGTCAAATCTAAGGCAACATAAACATTCTTCACCTCTTTCTGCTTCCTTCCCACAAGAAGTCCTACATTGTCCCATGTAAGCGCCGCATTACTCGGATACAACTCTTCCAGTTTTTCTATAATCTCCTTACACAGCATATGCTCTTCCTTCCTTAAAAACTACTCAAAGTTTTTTGTAATCTGTCTGTCTCTTCTTCAATTTCCTCAATTCTTTTCGCTACCTGTCCACCTCTTGTCTGATGCAGTTTTTCAAGGATTTCCTTCTTTATATCAATTTCTTTTTCTAAAAACTTCTTTAATATAGGGTTCTTTTCTTTCAAAAGGCATTTCCCGTAGCACAGTTCTTCCTGTGTATACTCTTCTATCGTTCCTTCTGTCACCCGCATCATCGGATAGAATTTTCCTTCATCGATAACCATGTTTTCTTCCACAATACAATATCCGTTCTCATTCAGATACTGTCTTACTTTACTGATTTCCGACTGTGGCTGCAAAATCCATTCTTTTACATATTTCTTATGCAAAGTCCCCTCTTCCATAATCTTCACGACAAGGCCTCCGCCCATTCCGGCAATAACGACACTGTCCGCCTCACCCAAATGGAGTTGTTTCAATCCGTCAGATAACCTCGTTTCTATTTTGTTTTCAAGATTGTGAGAAGAGATATTTTCTTCCGCCTTCTTAAGAGGTCCTCTGTTAATATCCATCGCTATTGCAGAGGGATTTTTGTCATGCTCTACCAAATAAATCGGTATATACGCATGATCTGTCCCTACATCTGCAACTTTAGTCCCTTCCGTGACCATATCCGCAACCGCCTGTAGTCTTACTGATAATTCCATAGCGACTCCTAATCTAAGTAATCTCTCAATTTACGGCTTCTGCTAGGGTGACGAAGTTTTCTTAACGCTTTTGCCTCAATCTGACGAATTCTTTCTCTTGTGACGTCAAATTCTTTTCCTACTTCTTCCAAAGTTCTCGCTCTTCCGTCATTCATTCCGAAACGAAGGCGCAATACTTTCTGCTCTCTGTCTGTCAATGTATTTAAAACTTCTCCCAATTGTTCTTTCAACAGTGTGGCAGCGGCCGCCTCAGCAGGTACAGGAACATTATCATCTTGAATGAAATCTCCTAAATGACTATCTTCCTCCTCGCCAATCGGTGTTTCCAAGGATACAGGTTCCTGCGAAATTTTTAAAATTTCTCTTACCCTTTCTACCGGCATATCTAATTCTTCCGCAATCTCTTCCGGTGACGGTTCTCTTCCCAATTCCTGAAGCAACTGTCTTGATACACGAATCAATTTGTTAATTGTTTCCACCATGTGAACCGGAATACGGATTGTTCTCGCCTGATCTGCGATTGCTCTTGTAATCGCCTGACGAATCCACCATGTCGCATATGTGCTGAATTTAAAGCCCTTTTCATAATCAAATTTTTCCACCGCTTTAATCAGACCTAAATTTCCTTCCTGAATCAAATCAAGGAAAAGCATTCCTCTTCCCACATAACGCTTTGCAATGCTGACAACAAGACGAAGGTTTGCCTCTGCAAGACGTTTCTTAGCGTCTTCATCGCCTTCCGCCATACGTTTTGCCAGTTCAATCTCCTCTTCTGCGCTTAACAGAGGGACTTTACCAATCTCCTTTAAATACATACGGACAGGATCTTCAATACTGATACCGTCCGGCACAGACAAGTCTATTTTCTCCACGTCCACTTCATCTTCTTCCGTGATAACAACCTCTAAATCGTCATCATCATCTACATCGCCATTGATGCGGAGAACGTCAATATTTTGCCCTTCCAAATATTCAAACACTTTTTCCATCTGCTCCGGCTCCAACTCCATGTCCGCAAAAATTTCATTGATTTCCTGTATTTCCAAAATATTTTTCTTCTTTTTCCCAAGCGCCAATAATTCCTTTAGTTTTTCTTCAAATTTTACTATATTTTCTTCCATATCGTATCAATCCTCTCATTTGCTTTTATTTTATCCTTAATCAATGGAAATATGCAGTCTCTGCAAGTCCTGTAGTTCCCGCTTTGCGTCCATCAGTTTTTGCAGTCCGACAATATCCGTTGGATCTAACATCTTTGTAGCATATTCTATGCTGTTATTCTTCACTCGGATAATTGTCTCCTTTAACGCTTTTTCCTGCTCCTGCTTTGTTGTCAGTTCTTTAATTTTTGTATGGAACAGTGAAGCGACTTCCCTATGTTCTTCCTCGTCTGTAAAATGATTCATAATCTTTGCCGGGTTTACTTCTCCGTCCTCATACTGTTCATACAAAATGTCTGCAACGGTTGTATATAGTTTCTCCGTAAAATCTTTTGGAGAAATATATTTTTTTATCTGCCCGAAGATTTTCTCATCTTCCAGCAGCCATGTCAACAATATTTTTTGTGATTGCAAGTTACCGTCTTCCCGAATTTTATCTTTTCCAACAGCCTGTTTTGGCTTTACTGCCGGAGTCGCAAGCCCTGACTGTACTGCCATTTTTGTCACAAGTTTTCTCAAGTTATCGTAGCCGATATGATATGCCTGTGCCACCGCTTCGATATAATTCTCTCTCTCAATTTCCTCTTCAAAATTACAGAGCCTTCTTGCAACTTCATGATGAAATTCCGTTTTCCCTTCCGGAGAATTCATATCGAACTCTTTCTCCAGCATTTCCAAACCAAACATAAATCCGTTTCTCGCTTTTGAAATTCTCTCTTCAAAAGCCTCTGCTCCAAGATTTTTAATAAACTCATCGGGATCTTTGTAAGGATCCATACGGATAACTTTTGCGGTAATTCCCGCATCTTTTAAAATAGGAATTGCCCGAAGCGCCGCTCTCGTTCCCGCTTCATCGCTGTCATAAGTAAGATACACTTCATTTACATAACGTTTCAGCAGGGAAGCATGTCCCACTGTGAGCGCCGTTCCCAGTGATGCAACCGCATTCGTAAATCCTGCCTGATGCAGTGCTATCACGTCCATATATCCCTCACAAATAAGGAAATACGGCTTTCTTGATGTTCTTGCCCGGTTCAGTCCGTATAAATTGCGGCTCTTGTCAAAAACAATCGTCTCCGGTGAATTCAGATATTTCGGTTTTGCATCTCCCATAACCCGTCCGCCAAAACCAATTACCCTGTTATTCACGTCCATAATCGGAAACATAACTCTGTTCCAAAATTTATCATATGCGCCTTTTCGTTCGTCAGCGCTGATCAGTCCGGCTTTCAAAAGCAGTTCGTCACCATATCCCTTCATCTTCAGGTATCTGTACAAATCGTCACTGTATTTGTTAGCATACCCTAGTCCAAAAGCCACGATCGTCTCCTCACTCAGCCCTCTGTTTTTCAAATAAGCGTACGCAGTCTTTCCACCCTCCGCTTTCAGTTGTGCGTAAAAGTACTTCGCCGCCAGTTTATTTATCTCTAAAATAGTCAGTTTTAAATCTGCTTTTTCCTTCGCCTCTTTTGAATATTCCACCTCGGGCAAATCAATTCCCGCCCTCTCGGCAAGAAATTTCAATGCCTCCACAAATGAATAATTCTCATATTCCATAATGAAAGTAAACACGTTCCCGCCTGCCCCACAGCCAAAACAGTAATACATCTGTTTCTCTCTGCTGACTGAAAATGACGGAGACTTCTCATTATGAAACGGACAAAGTCCAAAGTAGGAACTTCCTTTTTTCTGAAGTTTTACATATCCGGAGATGACATCTACAATATCATTCCTCATTCTCACTTCCTCTACTAATTCTTCCGAATAATACATGGAATACCTCCTGTATATAAAAGTCTTTATGATTTATGCTCCCATATTTATATATTCGACAAAAGTTTCTTATTTCCTTTTAATTTTTCCACGATTCCGGAATAAAAAATTCCTGAAATTTCTTTACCGCATATGCGTCAGTCATTCCCGCAATAAAATCACACACGTTCTGTTCTTTTGTACTCTTTCCCTCATCAATTCTCTGTAAATATTTCTCCGGAAGTTTATCCATATGGCAAATATAATACCCATACAGATTTTTAATCATTTCTACCGCTTTGCTTTCCTCACTTTTTGCTGCCGGATTAAAATATACATGCTCAAACATAAATTTTCTCAACCCTGCCGTCGCTTTTTCTATATCCTCCGACATTTTAATGTAAGGTTTATCCATACTGTTGATAATTACATTATGTATCATTGTATTAAGGCGCATTCGTGTTGTCTCACCAAGTATTTCCCGATATTCTTCCGGAATATCCTCCGGTTTCAGAACCCCTCCCCGAATGGCATCATCAATGTCATGATTGATATATGCTATCTTATCGGAGAGTCTTACGATTTCTCCTTCCAGTGTGGACGGCCTGCCGCTTGTTTTGTGATTTAAAATACCGTCCCGCACTTCCCATGTCAGATTTAATCCCTGTCCCTGCTTTTCAAGGCATTCCACAACACGTACACTTTGTTCGTTATGTTTAAATCCATGCGGACACACTTCATTTAATGCTCTCTCCCCGGCGTGTCCGAAAGGCGTATGTCCCAAATCATGCCCTAAAGCAATAGCCTCAACCAAATCTTCATTCAGCCGCAGGGCTTTTGCAATCGTTCTGGCATTTTGGGAAACTTCCAGTGTATGTGTCAGCCTTGTCCGATAATGATCGCCTTTGGGCAACAGAAATACCTGTGTTTTCTGCTTCAGCCTGCGAAACGCCTTACAATGCAAAATTCTGTCTCTGTCCCGCTGAAACACCGGACGCACGTCACACTGTTCCTCTTCTCTTTCTCTTCCTTTTGACCGGCTGCTCAACGTGGCAAAAGGACTTAAATATTCTAATTCTCTTAATTCTAACTGCTCCCGTATCGTCATAAACCGTCCCTCAACTTCCTGTAGAAACAATTTTCAGTGTCTTATTATATAATATTCTGTACTTTACTCTCATTTCCTTTTTTTCGTCAAATTTTTTGACTAACTTTTTATATTTGGCTGCATATAATAAATTATAATGATAGTTTTAGGAGGTCTTTATGACAGAACGGGAATCCTACACAATAAAATCCATTGAACTTCACTTATTTTTAGGCCGGATAATTCTAAAGCAAATTTCTGCTTTATCTCCTGCGGAAGATTATAATGCACTGTCTTCTTTTGAAAAAAAATATGAAACACTCTTATCTAAAACTGCGCAGGCCGGAAACTGCCTGTTTTCCTCTGAAATTTCTTTGGATTGTTCTCAGGAAATAAAATACATAAACCAAGACGTTCTTCTTTTGCTGCAAAAACTAATCTGTGTTTTGGAAAACGTATCCCTTCCCGTATTGGAATGGGAAATACATTTCTACAGACAATGTCTCTTTTGTTTAGAAACCGAAAGTACTCATGCACTTTCCCGCTATTGGATAAAACAGATATGTAAATCAGAATTCTCATAAATTTGTCATACGCAAAAATAGAAACATATTTCTATGTTTCTATCTTCATTCTCCTGCAGGAGATGGGACTTGAACCCACACAAGCGCATTGCTTACAAGATCCTTAGTCTTGCTCGTCTGCCAGTTCCGACACTCCTGCACACCTTATATCATTTTCTCTCCGAAAATAATATTACTATATTTCAATATATTTGTCAACAACTTTTTAAAACTTTTTTTGAACTATTCAGTCATATTGGATTTTCCCATGACTGAATAGTTTTATTGTTTAATTAGTTTGCTTTTTTAGCTAATTCTGCTAATGTAGCGAATCCTGCTGCATCATTGATAGCCATGTCTGCTAAGATTTTTCTGTTCATTTCTACGCCTGCAACTTTTAATCCGTGCATAAATTTGCTGTATGATAAACCATTCATTCTTGCTGCTGCGTTGATACGTGCAATCCATAACTGTCTCATCTGACGTTTGCGCTGTTTTCTTCCGGCATATGCAGATGTCAATGCTCTCATTACTGACTGTTTTGCTACTCTATACTGTTTACTTCTGGCTCCTCTGTAACCTTTAGCCAGTTTTAATGTTCTGTTATGTTTCTTCTTAGCGTTCATTCCGCCTTTAATTCTTGCCATTTCTTAGTCCTCCTTCAATCTTATCTAAATCTTATAGATATGGTAATACTTTCTTCATATTCTTTACGTTGCTGGCATCTGTAATAGTTGCCTGTCTAAGATTTCTTTTTCTCTTTGTAGATTTCTTAGTTAAGATATGGCTTTTATAAGCTTTATTTCTTTTTAATTTCCCTGTTGCTGTTTTTTTGAAGCGCTTTGCAGCGGCTCTATTTGTTTTAATTTTTGGCATAATAAACTTCCTCCTTAATGTTTACTGTGGATTTTTAATCCGTTTTTATTTTATGTTTAACGTTTTTCCGTTAAAACCATGCTCATGCTTCTTCCTTCTAACTTTGGCTGTTTTTCAACAGAAGCAACATCTTTCAGCATCTCCGCAAAATCATCTAAGATATGTTTGCTTGTCTGAACGTGTGCCATTTCTCTTCCTCGAAAACGTAATGTTACTTTTACCTTATTACCTTTTTCGATAAATTTCTTTGCGTTATTGACCTTTGTATTCAAATCATTTGATTCAATATTCGGTGACAGACGTACCTCTTTCACATCAACAGTTTTCTGTTTTTTCTTTGCTTCCTTTTCTTTTCTTGCCAACTCATATCTGTATTTACCGTAATCGATAATCTTACAAACCGGCGGCTTTGCTGTTGGAGCAATTTTAACCAAGTCCAAATCTGCTTCCTGTGCGAGTTTCATCGCCTCTCTTGAAGACATAATTCCTAACTGTTCTCCATCTTCTCCTATCAGACGTATCTCTTTGTCTCTGATTTGTTCGTTAATCATTAAATCGCTAATTGTCTTGCACCTCCATCATAAATATAAAACCTCTTGAACGCAAAAAAATGAATAGCACAAACTATCCACCTGAATATTACATAATATACTTTTCTTTTCTAAAGGAAAATGCTATAATTATGCTCAATATCAAACCGTTAGTCACCTGCTCGTGCTAAGGTGAGAGTGGATACTCTACTTTATTTTTTGCTTTCCGCTCTTATTAATCTATCACAATCTTATCGCACTGTCAACAATTTTTTTCTTTTTATTTTTTTATTGATTTTATACTGTTCTTGTGCAATAATCATAAACAATATTTTAAAGGAAGAGGAGGGTTTTATTATGTCACAACGTAGTAGTTTTTCAAGTAAAATCGGATTTGTACTTGCCGCAGCAGGTTCAGCAGTAGGTCTGGGGAACATTTGGCGCTTCCCATATCTTGCTGCACAGTATGGGGGTGGAACTTTTCTGCTTGTATATCTCATTCTCGCCGTCACTTTCGGATTCACTTTAATGATCGCAGAGATAGCCATCGGACGTAAAACAGGACTCAGTGCCATAGGTGCTTTCAGGAAACTGGACAGCCGTTTTGGATTTTTGGGTATTCTCGCCGCAATTATTCCAATTATTATCTTTCCATATTATAGTGTAATCGGTGGTTGGGTAATTAAATATTTTGCCGTATTCATTTCAGGCAACGGTGCGAAAGCGGCAACTGATACTTATTTTAACGAATTTATTTCTTCCACGGCAGAACCTATCGGCTGGTTCTTTCTCTTTATCGCCTTTACCGCCGTTGTAGTTTTACTCGGTGTACAGAAAGGAATTGAAACAGTCAGTAAGTTTATGATGCCTGTTCTTGTCCTTCTTTCCGTAGGTATTTCCCTTTACGGACTGACTGTGGACGGCGCTATGGAAGGATTGATTTATTATCTGAAGCCAAGTTTTGAGAACTTTTCCATCAAAACAGTGTTGGCTGCAATGGGACAACTTTTCTATTCCATGTCGCTTGCAATGGGAATTATGGTAACTTACGGTTCTTACATGAAGAAAGACAATAATTTGGAATCTTCCGTACGACAGATTGAAATCTTTGACACAGGCATTGCCTTTCTTGCAGGTCTTATGATTATTCCAGGAGTATTTGCTTTCTCAGGAGGAACTGCAGAAAGTCTTAATCAGGGACCGGGACTTATGTTTGTCACTCTCCCAAAAGTATTTGACAGTATGCCGATGGGCGATGTTATCGGAACATTATTCTTCCTGCTTGTATTTTTTGCAGCGCTGACATCTGCCATCTCTTTGATGGAGACCATTGTATCTATCCTGCGTGATAAATTCCACTGGAAGAGAAAATTCACCTGCGGTGTTGTCACCATCATTGCGCTTCTTATGGGACTTCCGTCCTCACTTGGATTCGGTATGTGGTCACACATCAAATTTATTGGTCTCTCCATTTTGGATACATTTGACTTTATCAGCAACAGTGTATTAATGCCGATTCTTGCATTTTTCACCTGCATTTTTGTCGGCTTTGTAATCAAACCAAAAACAATTGCCGATGAAGTAAAAATAGGAAACACACAATTCAAAGGAGAAAGGTTATTCTCCGTTATGATTAAATGGATTGCACCTGTATGCCTTATTGCGATTTTGGTCAGTTCCATTCTCAATGCTTTAGGAATTATTGTATTATAATAAGAAAAGGGGCTGTGAAAAAACTTTCGTTTTTTCCCACGCCCTTTTCTTTGTCTTTATCTTTCACTTCCCATAAAGAATACTGCAACTACTCCCGCTCCCGTATGGCTGCCGATTACAGAACCGATTCCATTGACGATAATATTTTCAATACCGAATCTCTCACGTATCTGCTCTTCCACATATTTCGCATCTTCAATACAGTCTCCGTGGGTTATCATCACTACATCATTCTCGTATCCCTGCATCTGCTTCTCCATTTTGTCTAAAAGTGTAAGCAAAGATTTCTTTCTTCCACGTTCTTTTCCAATAACAACTAATTTTCCTTCGTTGTCCATATGAATAATCGGCTTAATTTTAACCATAGTCCCTAAAACTGCTGTTGTCTTAGAAATTCTTCCGCCCCGATGTAAATGATTAAGGTCATCTACAGTAACATTGTGACAGATATGCAGTTTATTAGCCTCTACCCACTCTGCTATCTCATCAAGGTTTTTCCCTTGTTCTTTTAGTTGAAGTGTCTTATAGAGAAGAAGCCCTTCGCCCATAGACGCGCACAAACTATCAATGGTAACAATCTTTGTTTCAGGATAATCTTCCATCAAATCTTCTGCTGCCATTCGCACACTGTTATAACTTCCGCTTAACCCTGACGAAAAGCCCAGATATAAAATTTCTTTTCCTTCTTTTACAACAGGCTCTAACGCTTTTCTCGCCTCCTCAGGATTAATCTGTGAAGTTGTCGGAAGAGAGCCGTTTGTTATCTTTTCAAAAAACTCCTCATGGGATAACCCGTCTAAGTCTTTATAAGTAACCCCGTCCATAACATAAGATAAGGAAATAGTTAAAACATGATTTTCCTCTAAAAATGCTTTTGGTAAATCTACTGTACTATCCGTTGCAATAATAAATTCTTTCATGGTTGATACCTCCTGTCTATATAGGTTTATCATACCATTTTTTTCTCATCAGGAAAACACTTTAATTTAATTTTACGTTTAAATAATTTCGCCCTGACAGCGTTTTGTTGCAGGAAACTGAGAGAATAACAATCACACAACCGATGACAAATCCTATCCAGTTAAACCATGCAGTGAGAACGAGCAATATCAATCGCATAAACTTCAACGCATACCCCAATTCAAAGTTTGGCTGCGTATAATTTGCCACCGCCACAAAGGCCATGTACAGCATCACTTCGCTGTTGAACCAGCCGGATTTCACAGAAAATTCCCCCATAACGATACCCGCTATCACACTCAGCGGCGTACTTAACATACCCGGCGTGTTCATTGCAGCCAGCCTAAGTCCGTCGATGGCAAGTTCAAGAAGCAATAACTGATATAATAGCGGAATATTCTGCACGTCTCGTATAAGGACAAACTCAAACATTTTAGGAAGCCACTGTGGATTCTGCATAAATAAAAGGAACAGCGGCGTGACAAATACCGTAGCGACAGTGATAATGGCTCTGGAAACTTTCAAATATACATTTGTCACGGTCGGAAAATAATAATCGTTCGCTTCCTCTATCATATCAAAAATCGAGGTTGGCAGAATCATCGCTGACGGAGAGTTGTCTACCAAAAGGACGACTTTTCCCTCCAACAGACAGGCAGATGCCGTATCCGGTCTTTCTGTAAATTTGAATTTTGGAAAGGGATTAAACCATTTCCGTTTGAATAACTGTTCCGCCAGACTTTGCTGGTTCATTCTGAGAGCGTCCACTTTAATCTCGTTCAGCCTGTTTGTCAGATTTTTTAACAGTTCCTTATCCACTCTGTCTTCCATATATGCAACGACCACATCTGTTCTGGAACTGTCCCCTATGTCCATCATCTGCATAATCAGATGCGGATCTCGAATTCTTCTTCTCATCAAAGCAGTATTAAATACGATTGTTTCCACGAAACCATCTCTTGAGCCTCTAAGAGACTTATCTTTATCCGGTTCTTCCACACTTCTCGCCGGATATGTGCGGCAGTCAATGGCAAGACAGGCAGAGTACCCTTCTATAAAAAAGCATGACACTCCCGACAACACATTTCTCAATATTTCATCAAACTCGGTCAACACGTCCACTTCCACATAGGGAATAAATTTTTGAGAAAATGTAGTTGCGTCCTCCGGCATATCATATTTGTTTACTCCTAAAAATGATGTCATTAATTTCTGCATTGTATCGTCCTTGGTGAACCCGTCTATAAAATAGAAGGAACTTTTTTTCTCACCAATGACAATGTCTCTTCTAATCAAATCAAAACTTTCATCTACAGGTAAAACCTGATTCATATATTCCACATTCTCAGAAAGTGAAGAACTCACTTTTCTTGTTGTCATTTTTTCTACCATATTTCCCCTCCGTTTTTTCTTCTTAAATTATCATGTCCGAAACATAGTAGAAATATACAAGAAAAGACACGGCATTTCTGCCATGTCTTCTCTATAGAGGATTATCAAAAAAACTATTTTGTTGTACTGCCAAGTCCACCGTTTCTGACGTTTGTAACATCATCATCGAACGTAATTCCATATTCCACGAAAATCCCCTGCATAAATCCTGTGTCTTTCAGAATTTCTGCCGTCTTCTCTTCGTTGGAATCATTTGTTAATTTCACGAAAATATGTCCTTCATTATCTGAATAGAAATAGTCACTGTCAATAATACCAACCGTATTATTTAGCTGCAGGCGGTACTTAAATCCGAGACTGCTTCTTGGGTAACATTTGAGAGCCCAGTTTTCTTCCATTTCCACACGAATTCCTGTAGGAATCTTTATTGTTTCTCCCGGTTTTAACACAACTGTAACCGGCGCGTAAAAATCATATCCGGCCGAGCCTGAAGTCGCTCTTTTCGGCAATCTTATTCCGTCATAAATCTCTTTTATTTTACCGTCTTCAATTTTCCCAAATGTATCCGTCCAGCCTTCCTTGAACTGCTCATAACTTACTTTATGAAATTTTGCTATTCTTTTCATCTTCTCTTCCCGCCTTAGTCATGTAATACTACTTTTCCTTTTTTCAATGTTTCCTGCACATCGATTACTCTCTGATTGGAACTTCCCTTCCAATGTAAATTGGCATCTTTTTTATCACATTCAAATTCCCCGTCAACAAGCACATCAATATAGCGCATGAGTTCCATATCTTTTATGCTCTCCCAAACAGAGCCTGTGTAAAGCCAAATTGTTTTATGTGGAAATTTTTCTCGAATTTCTTTTGCCAAATCCGCTATTTCGTAAATATTATTGATATGCAACGGATCACCACCGCTGAAGGTAACTCCATTGATATAACTTTTGCTTAATTCCGCAAACAATTCTTCTTTTGCAGCGGAATCAAATTCCAGTCCTCCGTTAGCGTCCCATGTAATCGGATTGTGACACTCTTTGCAGCAATGACTGCAGCCTGACACCCACAAAACTACACGCAATCCGTCACCATTTAGCATATCATCTTTAGTTATATTGTGATACCGCATTTACATACTCTTCCTTTCTGCGATTTCAGCCATTTTAGCGTCATTTAAACGCGTATCTCCTTTTACTCGTGAATAAGAAAGGTATCCATTCATTCTGTCGATTTTAGTAAGGTTTGTACTTCCGCATTTTGGGCATGTATCCATGGAAAGTTCTTCATGTCCACAGTCATCACAGTAAGATAACGACAGGTTTACGCCTTCGTAAAATCCCATCTCCATCGCTCTTCTTACCAGCGCTTTAATCGCCTCTACATTATAATTAATCGGATATTTTACATATTGAATTTTCCCACCGTTACACAAATCCCAAAAACGTGCTTCCAAGTCCTGTTTCTCAATCGGTGTAATGTCTTCCGTTACATGGCAGTGGAAACTGTTGCTTACATATTCGCGGTCAGAAACATTTTCTACAATACCATATTTTTTACGGAACTGCTGTACCTGAACACCACATAAATTTTCTGCCGGTGTTCCGTAAATCGCATATAAGTGTCCGTCTTCTTTCTTAAATTCATTTACACGCTTGTTGATATATTCCAATGTCTTAATTGCAAACTCTCCGTCTTCCACTAAAGATTTCTTATTGTGAAGTTGCTGCAATTCATTAATTGCCGTGATTCCAAAGGAAGCAGTTGCTGATTTTAATAACGGTTTGATTTTATCGTACAACCCCAAATTACCGCCGTAAAATCCGCCTTCGCAGTATGCCAATGGGTTTGTAGATGCTTTCATCTCTCCCAAGTATTCATAAGTACGGATATGGAGTTGACGGATAAGTTCCAAATAATAGTCAAGCACTTCAAAGAAGTCTCTGTTTTCCTGTTTTGCCTTTGCATAAATCATTGGAAGATGAAGACTTACTGCACCGATATTAAATCTTCCCACAAATACAGGTTTATCATTTTCATCAGCCGGATTCATTCCGCCTTTTTCATACCACGGTGATAAAAACGCACGACAGCCCATTGGACTGACAATCTTTCCATATCGTTTATACATGCTTGGAACATATCCTTTTCCTGTCAGGCTTAACCAGTCAGGATACATTGTTTTTCTTGAACACTCAATTCCTGCCTCGAAAACATCTTCCAGTGGTTTTCCCGGACCATGTAGATTTTCATCATATAGGAACACAATTTTAGGGAACAATACCGGTTTTTTATGCCCTTCTTTTCCCTGCCCATTCTTACGCACTTCCAACATTTTAATTGTTGCCAGTTTACCGTAGATACTTGTGTTTGTACCTGAAGTCACCGTAATAAACGGATAGTCGCCACGGCTTGAAGATACTGAGTTGAACTTGTATTCCCAGCCTTGGAATCCCTGTTCCATTTCCTTTTCCAAATCCGCCCATGCCACTTCATGTGCTTTTTCTTCAGAAAGGCCCAAGTTTTTATATTTTTCCAACAATGCCTTATGAGATTTTTCCGCAAACGGTTCTAATATGTCATCGACACTCGGAACAGTGAATCCGCCATATTGCTGGCTCGCAGCACTTAAAACGATGTCTCCGATAACGTCAAACGCCGTATCCAAAGATTTCGGCTCGTTATACCAGAGATTTCCCATCTCAAATCCGCCTGTCAATACATTTTTCACATCGAACAGGCAGCAGTTCATCGTATCTCTTCTCGCCGACATATCATGAATGTAAATATAACCTTCTCTGATTGCCTGTATCTCCTCAACCGTAAGGAAAAACTTCTTGTACAATTCTTTATTCAATTCGTTGAAAATCAAACTTCTCTTTGTAGATACAAGCGCACTGTCCGTATTACTGTTTTCCTTGTCCCCAATGTACATAATAGACTGACTTTTCTTGTAAACTTCATCTAACATCTGCACAAAATCCTGTTTGTAGTTTCTGTAATCCCGATAGCTTTTTGCCACTACAGGATTAACCTTCTCTAAAGCACCTTCCACAACATTGTGCATCTGGGCAATACGAATTTCTTCCACACCCATCTTCTGTACTTCTTCCTCAACAAATTTACAAATGAAGTCCAAGTCTTCTTCCGTAAATTTAATTAATGCACGGTACGCTGATTTGTTGACCGCAACAATCACCTTCTGTACATTAAAATCTTCCTTTGTTCCGTCTTTCTTGATTACTTTTATCATGAACTCTCTCCTTTCTTAATTGGCTATATATTCTATATTTAGTATTATCTTTTTTGCATAATCACTATATCTTGTTCGACTGTGCATTATCTATACTACCACTCCAATCCCCTACCGTCAATAAATTCCACAGGAAAATAATGTACAAAAATTCCCTCTTTCTTCTTTCATAATTTTGGTTAAAAAAATAGGCTGCCTGTACTTGACAACCTATTTTCCTTATTATTCAACCGCCGGTCTTCCCATATATACCGCTGCAACTAACGAAACCAACGGTACTGTCAAAATTACACCTAACGATCCTGATATTCCCTGTATAATCTCTATTCCCATTTCGTAAGAATTCATCATCTGCAAAAACGGCATATCATACGCATAAAAAGTCATAAGCGTACTTAAAGAGCCGCCCGTAAATGCTAAAATCAATGTGTTGGACATTGTTCCCATCATATCTCCGCCAATTTTAATTCCACTTTTAAATAACTGCTGTCTCGTAAGATTTGGGTTGTGAAAATGAAGTTCCTCAATCGTTGTAGATATTGACATCGCCACGTCCATAACCGCTCCCAAAGACGCAATCAAAATTCCCGAAAACAAAAGTCCTCCTATCTGTAATTTACTATTTTGCCCTATATATAGTAATGTTTCAATATCGCTCACATTATGCCCTGTTATATGCCCTAACTTTCCAAATAGGTTTGCAAAAATTCCGGCAATTACAACACCGCCTACCGTTCCGACAATCGCACACAACGTCTTTTTAGAAAATCCTCCTATAAAGTACATTGTGACCAGCGTGGTTAGAATCGTCACCACAACTGCACTGAAAAACGGTGAAAATCCTAAATACATCATAGGTAAATATAAGTACAAAATGCAGACAAAAGTAAAAATCAACCCCAAGGCAGATGTAACCCCTTTTCCTCTTCCAATCAAAACAAGCGCAAGAAGAAATACTCCTATCATCGCAAATAGAATTGTTGTGCGATTATAATTGTACACGCTGGCACTAATTTTTCCATTATATTCGCTAATCTGTACAACAACAGACGTCCCCACTTTACAGTCCGCTCCATAGAGATAACTGTCAATATTGGTCGCCTCTACAACTTCTCCTTTAAATTCCCCGCTTTTTAAACGCACCTTGATTTTCTGCGTTCCCTGTTGACTTCCGTCTTCATTTCGGTTTTCTGAAACAATCTCCACCACTTCCGCTTTTTCAAACTGATTTCCATTTTCTTCAATTAGTTGCTTTTTTTCTATCTTCTGATTGAACACAAATAAAAACAGGAGAAATAACAAAATTGCTTCCCATACACAAAAATGTTTGCATTTTTCTTTTCTGCTTAATTTTCCGAATGCTGATATACCTTTTTTCACAATCTCCTCCATATGTCAGACAGGACAGATACCTCTGTCCTGTCTACTCTTAATTATTTATTTTTTCTTTTCACCAACACCGCAACTGCCAATGACACAAACCCTGCTGCCCCTAACAGTCCAATTGGTTGAGTATCTCCTGTTTTCACTGTATTTCCCGGTTTTGCAGAAGTACCGTTTCCGGAAGCACCTGTATCCGGCGTGCTGCTTTCCGGGTTCTGTGAACCGATAGGTTTTTCTTCCTTGTCTTTCTGATTTGCACTCTGAGCAAATTTTGTTCTTTCATCAGCAAGTTTTGCACTTAACTGCGTCCATTCTGTTTTGGTAATCTTTGTTTCATCTGCCTGAACTTTCAATTCGCCCAAAACTTTTTTGAATGTGTCTACTGTTTCCTGCGCATATTCACCTTTTTTGTTTCCTATCGTTGCATTCGACAGTTCTTTTTCTGCTTCTGCAAACTGATTTACAAGTTCAGCAAACTCTGTAGTTGTCACAATTTCTTCTTTTGCATATGTAAGATTTGCATACGCTTTTGTAATCATCTCCGCTGAGACAGGAACATTTGTATCATTTTCATACAAAGTTTTATCTAACAAAGTAGAATACCCTTTTTTCAGCACTTTGTTATTGGACGTATCCCCGTAACCATTTTGCGCATATGCGTAATAATTTACAGGATCTTCCGCCGTGTTATATTTTCTGACCAATTCGCCTGTTGCTTTGCTGTCATCTCTCGTATCTAATATAGTATCAACATTTTTTAACGCATCTTGCACTCTTACTTTTGAACCGCTTGTCATCACGCTTAAGTCCAATTTCTCTGCCGCATCTTTTTCTTCAATGATAGAAGTGGCTCCATTGTTCTTTTGAATTGTCACGTCGTTTGCGTATTTATTTCCTTCATAATCATATGTTTTTAATGTCAATTTATCTGCCGAAACATCAATTGTTGAAAATGTCGGAATCGGTGTGTTGGAACGTTCTGCCAGATAGTATTGTTTTGTCGTATTTAATGTATAAAATTTACTTCCGGTTGCAGAACCTGCAGCAATATATAAAGTTCCCTCAGGATTAACCGCATTGCTTGCACCTTCTCCCACGCCTTCTGTATCGATTACTTTTCCATCTAAAATCTGATAAGTACGGGCATAAGAATGATCATGTCCTGTCAGACAGACGTCCACATCAAACTCGTCCATTAAAGGTGCAAATAAAATTCTTAAATTTGCCCCATCTACATCAGAGTGTGGCGAACCGGAACCGTAAATATCATGGTGGAACATTACAATTTTCCATTTAGCATCTTTATGGCTTTCATCTGCCTGCGCCATAAGTTGACGATGTTCTTCCATATTACGATCATTACTGTTTAACACAATATAAAGTGCATCTCCATAACTATAGTAATAATCTCCGCCCGACTCTGTGCTTCCAAGTTCTGACGCATTTGGGTTGTTATAGTGGTATGAATAATCGTCACCTTTTGACTCATGATTTCCGATTGTCGTTGAAACCGGTACACTTCTCAAAACTTCCGGGTACAAATATCCTGCATATTCCTGTTCTCTAATCGTATAGTTATCATCAGAATAATCAATCTGATCTCCTGCCGATAAGATAAAACTTGCATTTCGAGCAATCCCGCTCTCTCCTAATGCACAATTCAAAGTTTTATTCCATGAGTAAGTATTAACCGCAATGTCTGTATCTTCCTCTGTTCCCTGTCCATTGCTTCCAGACGCTCCAATCTGTGGATCACCCACTAAAACTGCCTGATATTGACTAAACGAATGTGTCTGGTACTTATTTGTACCACTCCAATTTTGTCCGTCTATGGAACACTGATAGTAGTATGTTGTATTTTCCTGCAAATAATTTTCTACGGATACTTTATTGCTTGACGTATATGTTTTAAATAAGTTATTCTTTTGAATCGACTCCGCTGTCCCTGTAAATGTTTTTGCCTGAGTCATATCCTGATTTACAGAAATACGAATCTGAGGAACTCCTTTTTCTTCTGAATACCATGCAAAATTCAAACTTCTCTCATCTTTCCCCGGTGTCAGCACTACTTTTCCCGAATCCATTTCTCCGCTTTCCTGTTGATTCCATTTCGTGTTATACCATGTCTGATAATCCTGTGTCGCTGTTAACCCACTGTTTAATTTATTTGTTCCATCTCCCTGCCCGTACTCTCCAAATGCCTGTACCTGTGTATTTCCAATCATGGAAACCGTTGTCACTACTGCTAACGATAATAACATTTTCTTTTTTGATTTTTGTTTCATTATTTTTCTCCTTTTTGACTTTTGCTTTCACGTCTTGCAGGTTTCATTATTATCACTTTTTTCTTTGATTTCAATACACTTTACAGAGGCTTAACAATGTTTTACACAGCCTTTTCCTTCTTCAAGCACAACTTTTAAATACCGCTTACATAATTTACTTTTTATTAATATTAATTAAATAATAAATGAAAGGTGTTTATAAAATGGAGATTGACAAAATACCTCAATGGATATTGGCTTTAGAACAGGAAGACGCTACCTTTTTGAAGAACTTTGTTTTGAAGTCAGGTTCCTTAAAAGAAATCGCAAAAATATATGGCGTTACTTATCCTACGGTACGATTACGATTAGATAAGTTAATTCAGAAAATTGAAGTGTCAGACCAAAAGGAAGAAGAACCCTTTACAACATTTGTGAAAGGTCTTGCAGTTGATTCTCGAATAGATTTGGAAACCGCAAAAATTATTATCGAAAAATACAAAAGTGAAAAGGAGAAATGACTATGCCAACTTATTTAATTATTGTTATCATTGCAGTTGTTTTCGCACTTATGGGTGTGCAAACAATCTTGACAAAGCGCAAAAGCCCGTTTTGGGGATTAATCATTCCTGTTCTGATAGTTGCGACAGGAATATATTTCTACTTTTTCAGAAATATTGAAGTGAATTATAAAAATGTAGCAGTATTTGCTGTTCCGCTTGTTTGGTGTTTGATTGAATGTTATCAGGGAAGAAAACGCAGAACACAAGAAATTGAAAAAGAAATTCAAAAAATGAAAGCGAAAGATTTATAAACTTTGTATGAAAAAATCGGGAGAGGCACAGTTATTTTGTGCCATCTCCCTTAGCGATTTTATCGTATATCAAAACTCTTTCCATCAACTCAAGTATATTTGAATGGATTGTGCGTATAATTTTTGAAAATTCAATGTCGTCCTTACCGGTAGGATCATTCAAGCCCCAATCCTCTCTATATTTACATGGAATTGCAGGGCAATCTACATTGCAGCCCATTGTAATGACAATATCTACTTGTGGTATATCCGATAATAATTTTGAGTATTGTGTTTTTTCCATATCTATCTGATACATTTCTTTCATCAAACGAACTGCATCTTGATTGATTTGTGGTTTTATTTCTGTTCCGGCAGAATAACTTTCAAAAGCATTCGATGCAAGATATTTTCCAAGTGCTTCCGCAATTTGACTGCGACAAGAATTATGCACACATATAAAAGCCACTTTAAGTTTTCTCATAATAAACTACCGACCTTTCCCCATTTTATTTTTTAGTCAATAGTGCTTTGACTTCCTCTACAGTCAATACTTTTCCATAGGATATAACTTCGCCGTCAAGCACTAATGCCGGTGTAGACATCACTCCATAACCGGCAATTTCTGCAAAATCCGTGATATGGCCAATCTCATAATCTAATTGAAGTTCGGATATTGCTTCTTAGTTTCCTTTTTCTTTCCAAATAATTTCATTTCTTATTCGCTCCTTTTAAATAAATAATGTACTAAAAATATTAAATCCATATCCAACAATGATAAATCCAACCGTACAAATGGCAATAAATAAAGTCAATAGTTTCGGTTTTACTGCTTTTTTCAGCATGATTAAAGACGGTAAACTCAATGTTGTCACTGCCATCATAAATGATAAAACCGTACCTAATTGCGCCCCCTTTGCAAGCAAAGCCTCCGCAACCGGAATTGTTCCGAAAATATCAGCATACATAGGAATACCGACAAGGGTTGCTAAAATAACACCGAATGGATTGTTGCTTCCTAAAATATTTTCAATCCACGTTTCAGGTATCCAGTTATGGATAGTTGCTCCTATGCCTACACCAAGCAGAATGTATGGAAATACCTTTTTGAATGTTCCCACAACCTGCTCTTTGGCATATTGAACTCTATCCTTTTTAGTCAGGGTAGGAGAACTAATATCAACGCTGCTTGCATTTTTGACGAAATCTTCCACATATTTTTCCATGTGTAATTTTTCAATTAAAGTACCGCCAAGTACAGCAATTACCAGACCGACAATTACATAAGCAAAAGCGACCTTAGCACCAAAAATACTCATTAGCAATACAAGACTTCCCAAATCAACCATAGGAGAAGAAATCAAAAATGAAAAAGTTACGCCTAGTGGTAGTCCCGCACTTGTAAACCCTATAAATAAAGGGATAGAAGAACATGAGCAAAATGGTGTAACCGTTCCTAACAATGCGGAAATGATATTTGCTCCGATACCATGAAAACGTCCTAAAATTTTCTTACTTCGTTCCGGCGGAAAGTAACTTTGAATATACGAAATAAAGAAAATCAGTAAACATAGTAGAATTGTGATTTTGATTACATCATACAGAAAGAATTGAATACTTCCACCCAAACGGCTGTTAATGTCTAACCCTAGTAGCGATAGTCCATTCCCGATTAAACCATTCAACCATTTCATACCTAATATTTGGTCTTGGAAAAATAACCATATCGAATTTAATATTTCCAAAAAATCCCTCCTTTAACATATCAACTTTTTTTGATGTGTAAGAGTTTTATAAAAGCCATCTTACGATGACCTTTATTTGCAACAGTTTGATTGATTTTCTGTATTTGATGTCGTTAATTCCAACAATCGTTTTGACGCATATTCACTTCCACTTTTGCTAAGGCTGTAATGCGTCCATTTTCCATCTTGTCTTGCAGTAACAATACCAGAATCACAAAGTATCTTCATGTGATAAGATAAAGCCGATTGTCCTATATTCATATTTTCAATTAGAACACACGCACATTTTTCGCCGCTTTTTAAATACTCTAAAATAGTTAATCTTTTTGTATCACTAAGAGCCTTAAATATTTTAGCGTCTTTTGAAAAATCAGTCATTATCACCACTCCTCACATCAAATATTTTTGATATGTTTATTGTAATTGTAATTAACACTCTTGTCAATATATAAAATTATTATAATCGCCACCAAATTGTCTTATCTCTAAAAAATTCAATAAATCCACATTTTTTCAAAAGTCGTTGTGAAGGAAAATTCTCCATTTCTGTTTCTGCAACAATAGTTTTTACCGCATTTTGTTTTTTCCCCCACGAACAAAATGCCTCAACTGCCTCTGTCATATACCCCAAATGTTCATGGTGATTTCCTAAACCATAGCCGATTTCAACCTCTCCTTTTGCATTTGGAACATCTTTAAAATCAATCATTCCAACCACAATATCGTCTTCTTTTCTGACAATTATCCAAAATGTCAGCCATAAATAATCTTTATAATTTTTCTTCGCTTTCAGGCTTTGATTAAAAAGAATATGTTTAAAAACACCTTCTACTTTTTCCCCTTGATATGAACAGTGCAATTCTCTCTCAAATTTTGAAATATTATTCACTAACATTTCAAGTTGCTCCGGTGTGAGAGCAACTATTTTTAATCGTTTTGTTTTAATCTCCATTATTAAAAGTCCTTTCTCCAATATTAATTCTGATTTATCTCAAAGGACTTACGCAATAAAAACACCCCCTCGTATAAAATACTACCACAAATCGAAACTCCTCAACTATAGTCCGGTTTTACATATCTTTCATAATTAAAATAGTTCCTAAAATATATCCGCAATCCCATTCCTTAAACCTTTCATCACCATAATGAAAGCAAGGGTGTTTGAATACAATCCCTGCTCCAATTCCATTATCAAAAGTTTTTAAATAATCTTCATCGTCAGATAAAATTTTTATAGATTCCGGAATTTTTTTGCCGAATACTTCTTCATCACTATAAATATCCTTTTGATACTTGGGCAACGCCAGTATTTTTCCCCTTATCAGAAAATTAACTGACATTCTATATATTTTTGAAGTCGATATTTCTTCATCTTTCGGTATCTCATAAATGACTTTATCAACCTCTATTTTAGCCAAGTCAATTCCTAAAGAGTTAAAAAACAGTTGTTGTTCTGATGACAGACTTTCGATAAACTCTATATTGGCTGTTTTATCGACGGAATAGTCAACTTCTTCATATAATTGTTTTGTCAAGTCAACATCAGCATCTAATTGCCACGGATTAAAATTAAAAATCATGCCAATCCTCCTCGTAATAAATTCCACGTTTTTATTCACTTTACAAATCGGAAGTTTTTAAATCTGCTACGATTTTTTTACCATTTGTATTTCTCTAAAATGCTTGTCCAAAAAAGGAATACTCCACCTCTTTGTTTTCTTTAAACCTATAAAAAAATACATTTTGCATGTAACCACATTTTCCAAAGTTACGCTGATATATGATTTACTGGCATTATGCTTAAGTCTTAAAATACTCCAAAAATGCCATTGTTGCTTGTTTCTCATAACCTTTCCCTTGAAACCGCTTACCAATCATAAAATTCCATACAATCCCAGTAGTTTGATTTGTCAATTTTTAAAATTCCATCTTTTTACCTCACCTTCTTAGATTTCTTATTGTTTATAAACAACTTCAAATTCTTCACAAACAACTTTCATATCTGAAGTAAATTTTAATCCAGCCTCACTCAAACATTCCGTAAAAAATTTCTCGTGAACTTCTCTCCAAAAATCTAAGGATTTATCTCCCTCTCCTTCTTTGTGAGCGTGTTCTGCTGTTACTGCATAAAATGGAACAATAGTTACTTTTTTAGTTTGAATAATACAAATAGCATTATCCTTAGAGTCCAAAATCACACTATATGCTCCTATTGCAGGCAATGGTTCGTTTTCTAATTCGTATAGAGGATAAGCTGAAGCAGTAGCGGTTTTTTCACCAGTTGCAACTAAATGAACTAACAAATCTGCTTCCACTCCAAAACTCCATTCCTCATAATGACATTCGCCAATGTTATTCTCTGTAACAAATATTTCCCAAAGTTCTTTTCCAGACATAAAATATTCCCTCCAACTTCTAATTGAACAAAATCGCTGCGCGATGGCCTGCCAAGGCTGTGGTGCAGTTTCTTATTAGTTTTCTAAAAAAGCAGTGACAGGATTGTCCCAAGATAGTATTGTTTAAGTACCACCAAAAACAAACTTCGAATACGGGCTTAGTTCCCT
>ERZ773217.761-NODE-761-length-29480-cov-9.686253_pt1 | contig 29480 bp, 32 predicted proteins | sample MGYA00580995_ERZ773217 | MGnify/ENA primary metagenome ERZ773217 (study PRJEB29015, sample SAMEA2737772) | human gut metagenome | biome: human gut; feature: human-associated habitat; material: faeces | place: China | collected 2012 ...
GGCGACATAGCCAAGCGGTAAGGCAAAGGTCTGCAACACCTCTATCACCGGTTCGATTCCGGTTGTCGCCTCTCATCAAAACTTCGGAAACCTTGATTTTCCGAGGTTTTTTCGTTGTTTGCGTTACGTCTGATGGTGCTATTTATACAGTTTAGACCCTTGTCTCTATCTCATTTTTTTCTCATTGTACATGAATTTGTTTGCCCATATTGGCTCCTTTTCATTTATCCTTAGTATGTCAGTATTTGTCCGTTCTCATGTCAATCATTGTTTAACACTCGTTTCTACTAATATTATATCAGATTACCCTCTCTGATTCAACGAAAGGCTGGAGACTACACGGAAATTTAATAAATTATGTGCAGAATCCGGGGCTGCCGGGCCGTCTTACAATCGTAGTTGATTTAAAAATGGAACCGATTCATTGAGTAGATTGGCAGGGTAATTCTCTTTCCATCTACGCTGCCGTGAGTATTGTCAGCCAGATAGAGCAGGAAATCCACATTTCCAGCCTCCAATGCTGCCTTTGCTGTGTCCACGGCCAAAGTATCATCATTCATCCTAATCGCATACCGTGTCCTCTTCTCCAGGCTCTGCACATAAAAATCAATCTTGCCGTCTTGAAAGGAAGCGAATGCTGGTGTCTCAAAGGTAATTTCGCTCGGAAAATCCAGGCGTTTTGCCAGATTGATATAGACATAGTTAATGCTGGCAGGCGACATGCTGTTCTACGTTCATGGTTTCCTCTTTTCTTTCTTCAAATATCATCTCTTTCTGTAACTCCTTCCATAATTGTAAGTTGTCCATATCTGAAAACCAGGTATGAATGTTGTCATTGATAATAGTTCCGATATCCTCCAGCTGTATGCAATCATAGGCGCCGGTTGCGGCCTGTTCAAAGTTATCCAGACTTTCGTGAAACTGCTGTCTTAGGCTCCGGCTTATGATCCGGCCAACGAGCGGGATATCCATAGCTACCAGACAGCGCTCAAAGGTTGTGTGCCGGCTTGCTTCGGTGGAGGCCCAGAGGTTATCATAGGATTTAACTCCAAATCCCTCTAAGCGGATCATCTCTTCCCGGTGCATATCCAGGTGGTAAAGATTCCGGAATGAATCCAGCCAGTTATATTCCAAAAACTTTGAACGTGCGGCCCTTGTCCCCTTTGCGTGTATGGACTCTGGTTGGAGCCCCGAGCTGGGACAGGTGCCAGGAAAGCTGTATATGGAATTATCCCGGTCAAGGCTGTCCTCTATATGGGGGATAATCATATTGCGTTTGGAGACTAATATCCGACAGCCTGGCTGCAGCTCCAGATCTTTGATAGAGGTAAGGTTATGGAGACTTGCCCTGGAAACCGCGCAGCCGTCAATTTCAATGGTGTCAAACAATGCAGCTGGGGCAAGCTGTCCGGACCTGGTAGGCGTCCATTCGATTGAACGGAAAACTGTTTCAAACGCATCCTCCTCAAATTTGAAGGCTAGGCCGTCTTTATAAACACGGCTGGTTCTGCCGCAGTTTTTTGAATAGGAGATACTGTCATAGACAGCTACAATGCCGTCAATCGGGATCATTTTTTCCCTGGCAATCGTCTCGCTTGATGTAAGTTTCAATCTGTTCTTCCGTAGCATTTTTATCAATGGTATAGGAATCACAGTAGACAAATACATAATCTTTCAGTTTTAAAAGTTTTGCGGATCGGCTGTCACTGATGACTGCTTCATTATCAAGTCCTTTTAACACATTAAACGGGATAAAAGATACACAGCGTTCTTTACAAACGGCAGAGTTTAAGGTACGAATCGAACCGGATGCCAGGTTTCTGGGCGTTTTGTAAGGTTCTCCCTTCCGATCCAGGATAGAAGTTAGGAGCTTTTCAAAATCATCAATCCGAATATGTGCTTCTCCTGTAATAACCAGCCTACCTTGCAGAACCCAAAAGTGAAAGATAGCCAATTTTTTACTTGTGGATATGATTAGCAGATGTTTCGAAATGAAACAAAATATATGAATGATGGTTTAATAATACACAAATATAGACTAGTTGCACTAAAATAAACTTGTATAAAAGGGAAAAAATGACATAATATACAAAAACGGCTTGAAAAATGGGAATATAAGGGATAAGATTTTAATAACAACAGGAATTGGGAGTGGAAAAGAAATGGAGCAGGAACTGAATGAAAATATGATGAATGTTTTAAAGAATGAGTTAGTAAAGGCCCTTGGCTGTACAGAGCCAATTGCTATTGCATATGTTTCAGCTAAAGCGGCAGAGGTGTTAGGCTGTATACCGGAACGCATTGAAATTGCCTGTAGCGGAAATATTATAAAGAATGCAAAAAGTGCAGTAGTTCCAATGACAGGAGGCATGAGGGGAATTGAGGCGGCTGCCATAGCTGGTGCTATCGGAGGAAAGGCAGATAAGCAGCTGGAGGTTTTAATGGAGGTGACAAACGAAGAGCTTCGCTTATGTAACAGGCTGCTTTGGAAAAAGATGTGTACCGTATCACGTCTGGAAACCATGGAGAAGCTTCATATCATTGAAAAAATGTTCGCGGGCTCAGATGAGGTTGAGATAGAGCTGGCCAGAACACATTTAGGAATCACTAGAATTGAAAAAAATGGATCGCTTATTTTTGAAGCCAAGGTTCAGGAAAAGGAAAACGGTGTTGATTATTCCTGTCTGAGTGTGGAAAATATCCTTGCCTTTGCAAATACAGTGCCGATGGAGGAAGTGATGTTTCTGATTGAAGAGCAGATACGCTGTAATACAGCGATTGCAAATAGAGGATTGTCAGAAAACTTCGGAGCCAATATTGGGAAAACGCTTCTTAGATATTATGGAGATGATATTAAAACTCGGGCAAAGGCTATGGCAGCAGCAGGCTCTGACGCAAGAATGAATGGATGCGAGCTTCCGGTAGTGATTAACTCAGGGAGCGGAAATCAGGGTATGACCGTTTCGTTGCCAGTTCTGGAATATGCAAAGTATCTTAAGGCTGGAAAAGAAATGACAATCAGGGCCTTGGTTTTAAGTAATTTGCTGGCGATCTATCAGAAATACAGAATTGGAAGACTTTCAGCATATTGTGGAGCAGTCAGCGCAGCAGCGGGAGCAGGAGCGGGAATTACATATTTGTATGGGGGTAATGAAAAACAGATTTCGGATACAGTCGCCAATACGCTGGCGAATATATCGGGAATTATCTGTGACCGAGCAAGCGCCTCCTGTGCGGCTAAGATAGCAACGAGCGTGGATGCCGCGATCATGGGAAGCATTATGGCCAGAGAAAATAACGCCTTTATGTCAGGAGATGGCATTGTAAAGGATGGGCTGCAGAAAACAATAAATGGGGTCGTGAAATTGGCCAGAGATGGAATGAAGACAACGGACGAAGTAATTCTAGATATCATGGTGAATGATTAAAGGTAGAAAAAGTAATTGAGCAAGATGAAATGCTCTGGTGATAAAGGAGGAGAAAAGGATGAGAATGAGAATTTTAAGTGTAGCATTAGCGGGAGCACTGGTAACAGCGATATTATCAGGATGTGGAGCCTCAGGCGGAGGATCAAATGCCGGCGCAAGGGGGGATTCAGGAAGTTCTGATACAATTCAGATTGCAGTAGCTGGTCCTATGACAGGTGATAATTCAGAGTATGGAATTGGTTTCACCAATGCCGCGAACATGATGGCTAAGGAATGGAACGATAAGGGAGGCGTGTTAGGAAAGAAGGTTGAAATTGTTCCCTATGACGATAAGAACACATCGGAGGAGGCGACAACAATTGCTCAGAAAATTGTATCTGATAAAAAGGCCGCAGGCGTAATCGGACATTTTGCTTCAGGTGTATGTATGACGGCAGCTCCGATTTATCAGGAAAATAAAATCATAGAAATCTCTCCATCCTCTTCACATCCAGATTATTCAGGAATAGGAGATTATATTTTCAGAAACAATACGATCATTTCCAAAGAGGGTGAGGCAAGTGTAGATATCTCAATCAATGATCTTGGAAAGAAGAAGATTGGAATTATTTCTATTATGACGGACTGGGGAACAAATACTTCTCAGATCATCAAGCAGCTGGTTGAAGCGTCAGGAGATCCAGATGTCAGGGTTGTTGCCCATGAGGAGGTTATGGAAGGCTCCGATGATTATACACCTGCAATTACGAAGTTGAATGAGGCGGGAGCAGATGTTGTAATCTGCTGTGGAATGTATAATCTGGTAGCTCCGGTTGCAAAGCAGTATAAGCAGATTAATCCGGATATTGCAATTGTAGGTTTTTCAAATGCCTATAGCCAGCAGCTAATAGAGCTGGGAGGAGAGGCAGTAGAGGGTGTTTGCTTCCCCGTTATTTTTTTCTCAGAATCAGATGATCCTGCGGTAAAAGCATATGTAGAAAGCTATACAAAGGATTTTGGAGCAGCTCCGTCAGCCTTAACATCTCAGGCATACGATTCAGTTGGAATGCTGCTGACAGCAATCGAGGAAGCAGGCACAACAGATTCGGAGACGGTGAAAAACAAATTATATGAGATTGAGTATAAGGGTGTTACAGGAGATACAAAGTTTGATTCAAATGGAGATGTTGATAAGGAATTTGTAAAGGTTACAATCAGGGATGGGAAGTTTGTCAGAATGAACTAGGCAGACATTCAATATATAAATTGATAACAGGAATTATAAGCTTAAAGAGCAGAGGATGCCTCTGATATGGGCATGTCCCATTGGAGCGAAAGGTATCCTCCCATAGAAAGGGTATCTCATGTTAATACAACAGATAGTGAATGGTTTGGCTTTAGGAATGGGATATGCGTTGATAGCGGTAGGATATTCTCTTGTCTTTGGTATTTTAAGACTTGTGAATTTTTCTCATGGTGCAATTTATGCCTTTGGCGCGGAAATTTCAATGGTTCTGATCGGTCTGAATTTCGGAGCTGTACCTGGAATTATTATAAGCATGATTGCAACCGGAATACTTGGCGTGTTGATTAATAAGGCAGCCCTGGAGCCATTAAGAAAGAAAAAGTCCATGCCGATCGCATCGTTAATTACCACAATCGGTATCTCCAATATTGTGACAAATCTGCTGATTGTATTTCTCGGTTCGGAGAAGAGAAATTTTCCCCAACTATTTAATTACGGCTCTGTTCAGTTAGGTGCAATCAGTATTTCATCAACACAGATTATGATGTGTGTAGTTTCTCTTTCGTTAATGTCTGTTCTGGTATTTATTGTGTATAAGACAAAAATAGGTCTTGCAATGCGTGCCAGTGAACAAAATTCGAAAGCGGCAAATCTGATGGGAGTTAATGTGAATTTTGTTATTTCATTCACCTTCTTCCTGGCAGGGGTGTCTGCAACAATCTCAGGAGCCTTAGTCGGAGGATATTATCAGATCGTATATCCTAATATGGGATTTATGGCAGGCTTGAAGGCATTTGCGGCAGCAGTGCTTGGTGGAATCGGAAGCCTGCCGGGAGCATTACTTGGCGGACTAATTGTAGGCATATCAGAGAGTATGGCGGCAACCTTTCTGGGCTCCACATACCGGGATTCTATCGCATTTATTATTCTAATTATTGTTCTGATTGTACGACCAAATGGTTTGCTTGGACGGAAAGGTATTACTAAGGTATAAATATGGGGAAGACTGGGAATGGAAAAAAGCAAGTAAGTTTACATCAAATGCAAACATTCATTGACAAATACAAAAAGATTTTGCTGCTCGCTACAGGCATAGCATTGATCGCCCTCCCTGTAATGCTGGACAATACGTATTTACTGACGGTATGTGTAAAAATTGGTTCATACACATTACTGGGGCTGGGGTTGAATGTTTTGACCGGATATACAGGACTGGTATCACTGGGACATGCAGGCTTTGTGGCAATAGGAGCATATACTTCATCCTTATGCGCAGTAAAGCTGGGAATGAATTTTTTTCCGGCGATGCTGTTGGGAATGTTAGTTTCGGGACTTGTAGGGGTATTATTAGGGCTTCCAACATTAAGAGTGACAGGAACCTATCTTTCGATTATTACATTAGGTTTTGGTGAAATTGTAAAGATGATTGCAATGAACTGGGCGTCTGTAACAAATGGAACATTAGGTGTTAAAAATATACCGAAGCCATCTATTTTTGGCATGGAATTAACCATTTCCAATTACGGATTATATGATCTGATGCTGGTTTTGGTAGTGCTGACAACTCTTTTCTGCATCGCATTGGTTAAATCAAAGACTGGCCGCGCACTTCAGGCAATCAGAGCGGATGAACTGGCGAGTACCATGATGGGAATCAATGTAACAAGCTATAAAATCCTTGCGTTTGTGATTTCTGCCTGTATCTGTGCGGTAGGCGGCGCATTATATTCTTCATTGATAGGATATATTGATCCAAATACATTTAACTTTGATGTATCAACATTGATTCTTAGTATCGTAATTCTTGGAGGGATGGGAACAATTCGTGGAATGTTTATAGGAGCAGCGCTGCTGATTGCATTTCCGGAAGTATCCAGGTTCCTGATGGAATATAGATTTGTATTATATGGTGTGATCCTGGTTCTGATGATGCGTTTCAGACCACAGGGAATCCTGGGATGGAAGTCTACGATGCCGTATCATCTTACGAAGAGGGTTCAGAAAGAAGTAGAAGCAATGGATCGGTATGGGCCTTTGAATTTGTGGAATGAAACAAAGGGGTGAAATAATGGCAGACAAAGGGCTGTTGCTGGAGGTTAAAAATATTACAAAAAAGTTTGGCGGCATTGTTGCTGTAGATCATATTAGTTTTAATGTAAACAGAGGGGAGGTCGTCAGCATCATCGGACCTAACGGAGCTGGAAAGACAACTGTTTTCAATATGCTGACAGGTATTTATGAAGCAGATGAAGGAACCATTGTTTTTAAGGATAAGGAAATCCAGAATCAAAAGCCGAAGAAGATTGTCGAAGCGGGAATCTCCAGGACATTTCAAAACATCCGTTTGTTCTCCGATCTGCGGGTTATAGAAAATGTATTGATTGGAGCGCATATAAAAACAAACTATCATTTGTTCCAAGCTGTATTCAGAATCAAGGCATTCAGGCAAGAGGAAGACAGAAAAACAGCCAATGCAATCCGCCTATTGAAGTTAATTGATCTGGATCACAGAAGGGACGATTATGCGGCGAATCTTCCATATGGCGAACAGCGTAAATTGGAAATAACAAGAGCAATCGCAACAGGCGCTGAGCTGCTTCTTCTGGATGAGCCAGCTGCCGGAATGAATCCGCAGGAATCTTCAGAATTGATGGAGTTTATTAATAAGCTGAAAGGCCAGGGATATACGATTCTCATGATCGAGCATGATATGAGTGTCGTAATGAATGTATCAGACCGCATCTACGTCATTGATCATGGAAAGCCGGTTGCGAATGGCATTCCAAAAGAAATCGCAGATAACCCAAAGGTAATTGAGGCGTATTTGGGAGGAGCTCAAAAGGATGCTGAAAATAAGTGATTTGAATACATATTATGGGGTAATTCATGCATTGAAGGGAATTAAGATGGAGGTTGATAAGGGAGAAATAGTTTCTCTAATCGGAAGCAATGGCGCTGGTAAGACAACCTTGCTAAATACCATAGCAGGCGTTACAAAAGCAAGCAGGGGAAAGGTGGAATTTGAGGGGAAAGATATTACAAACTGCCCGCCCTATCGGATGACAAAAATGAATATCAGTATATCTCCTGAAGGAAGAGAGGTATTCCCAGAGCTTACAGTCGAGAAGAATCTCAGATTAGGAGCCTATATTGTAAAAGAGAAAGAAACGATTAACGCAGGCTATGAAAGAGTTTACAAGCTGTTTCCGAGACTGAAGGAACGATACAGGCAGCAGGCTGGTACATTATCAGGGGGAGAGCAGCAGATGCTTGCGGTAGGAAGGGCCTTAATGCCGGGTCCCAAGCTGCTGCTTTTGGATGAACCTTCACTGGGCCTGGCGCCCAATTTTGTAGAGATGATCTTTGATATGATAAAAGAAATCAATAAACAGGGGGTTACTATCCTGTTGATTGAGCAGAATGCAAATATGGCATTGTCAGCATCAGATCGAGCCTACGTTCTGGAAAATGGTGTTGTGACAATGAATGGAGATGCAAAGAAGATTGCGTCAGATCCGAAGATCAAAAAGGCATATCTTGGACTTGGATAAGCAGGTATGTAGAACCTGGAAAGGCTGTTTTTGACGGCTGCATATGAATTATATTTGAAAGAGGTGTTATTGAAATGAAGAAAATTTTTAATAATCCGGCAGATGTCGTCAGCGAATCGCTGAACGGTATGCAGCAAGCATATCCTGAATTTTTGGAGTATACTCCGGATGCGGAAATAATTTCACACCATGAAAGAGGAAATAAGGTTGCTGTCATCTCTGGCGGAGGTGCAGGACATGAGCCTTTGCATGCAGGCTTTGTTGGAAAAGGAATGCTGGATGCGGCTGTATCCGGAAATATATTTTCATCGCCCAGCCCTGACAGGATCGGTACTGCAATTAAAAAGATGAATACGGGCAAAGGCGTTCTTCTGATTGTAAAGAATTATTCAGGCGATATTATGAACTTCGGACTGGCGCGGGATCTGGCAGAGGCAGATGGTATTGAGGTGGAAAGCGTTGTAGTAAAAGATGATGTGGCTGTTTTGGACAGTACATATTCAACAGGGAGAAGAGGTATTGCGGGAACTGTATTTGTACATAAAATCGCAGGAGCAAAGGCTGAGACAGGGGCAGGTCTGCCGGAAGTAAAGGCTGCGGCTGAGCATGCCATTGCAAACATCCGCAGTATGGGAATGGCAATGACGCCCTGTATTCTTCCGGCAGTGGGAAGGCCTGGCTTCACCCTTGCAGAAGACGAGATCGAAATTGGTATGGGAATTCATGGAGAGCCGGGAGTAGAAAGAACAGGGATCAAAACCGCAAAAGAGACGGCAGAAATCCTTCTTGATAAAATTCTGGCAGATTACGACTACAGTAATAGCGAGGTTGCTGTTCTGGTCAATGGCCTTGGGGGAACTCCCCTTATGGAATTATATATTTTAAATAAGGAAGTACAGGCGTATCTAAAGAAGAGGGGAATTAAAGTGCACAAAACCTTAGTTGGAAACTATACAACGGCACTGGATATGACGGGCTGCTCTCTGACGCTGATGAAGCTGGATGCAGAATTAAAGGAATTGTTAGACAAGCCTTGTGATACGCCGGCGTTAAAGTTCTGAGGGGGGAAAGATGATGGGGTTTAAACTGACAGCAGCGGATTACGCGGAATATATTAAGCGCGCCTATGCTCTGATACATGACAAGGGAGATTATGTGACGGAGCTGGATCTCGCCACAGGAGACGGCGATCATTGGTCTAATATTAATATGGGATTTGAAAGTCTTGTTAAGGATATTGACAGCTTGGCAGCTATGAATATTAGTGATGAACTGAAGGAAATCGGAAAAATCATGATGTCTGTAATTGGAGGTTCCTCGGGTGTCCTATATGGAAGTGCATATTTGGCGGCAGCAAGGGCAGTTCAGACAAAGGAGGCATTAGGGCGTCAGGAGCTATATGATGTGCTTGAGGCAATGTTAAGAGCTATAGCCAGCAGAGGACAGGCAAAGGAAGGCTTCAAGACAATGCTCGATAGTCTTGCGCCTGCGGTAAAGGAATATAAGGTCTGTTTGGAACATAATTGTGATGACCAAACCCTGTGCGAGAGAGTGAAGAAAGCGGCTGTTGATGGAGCAGAGAATACAAAGAATATGGAAGCAGTCAGAGGCCGCGCAACCTATCAGGCAAATAAGGGGGTAGGACATTTGGATCCGGGAGCTGTAACGATGTCGTATCAGATTATAGCCTTAATGGATTATGTAGCTGAAACGCTTTAATCCATTTTATATAAAAATTTTCAGGAGGAAAAGAAATGATTAAGAACAAAGCAGAGGATAGAGGGCAGCACACCGAGGATTTAAGAAACGCATTTGAACATAGAGCAGCCTGGATGTATTTGATGTATAAAGAGGCAAAGAAGCAGGGGTTAAGTGATGCTTTTGCCCATGAAGCAATCAGAGCATGCGGACGCTTCCATGGTGAAACAAAGTATACACACACAGATGATTTTAATATTTTCTACAGAGAATTTATTAACGATAATGTAAAGGGTGTTTTTCAGATGGAAGACAACTGTAAAGAAGGAACGTTAAGCGTTGATTTCCACTACTGCCCGCTGGTAGCAGCATGGAAGAAACTGGGCGCGTCAGATGAGGAGTGCGAGGTGCTTTGTGATATTGCCATGGATGGTGACAGGGGTATTTGTGAAACGCTTAATTTTGATTTCTATCTCGGAAAAACAATTGCAAAGGGAGATGACATTTGTGAAGTAAGGATTAGCAAAAGGTAGGTCTGGGAAGCTTTTATTTTATATTTAACTGAAAAATAAGACTCTCATATGCAAATCATGCATGTGAGGGTCTCTTTCTTAATTTGCTGAGTAGACTATTTGTATAGGGGAGGGCAGAAGAATGGGGACAATGTTAGGAACAATAAAGGGGTTTGTAGATAATTTTGCAGGGGTGATTTCAGATGTATTAGATACAGATGTGATTATTACAGATTCCAGCATGAATATTGTAGGGAGTTCTTTCAGATATTTTTCACTGTACAACCATATTCAGTATGGTTCTTTGATTGCGACGGTTCTTATGAATAATCAGAATTTGCTGATAGATGAAAAAGCTTCGATACAAAGCTGTAGAGAATGTGAAAAATATAAGGAATGTAAAATGCGAGGCTTTATAGGAGTTCCTATTCGTTATGGGAATCAGATTTTGGGAGTGATTGCCCTTGTTTTGCCAAGATTTAAGGTGAAAACACTATTTGAAAACATTGGTTCTACTGTGTTTTTTATGGAACGAATGGCGGAATTAGTGGCAGCCAGGATACAGAATCACATTGAAAAGAAGGGGTTAAAACAGAAGATTATGCAGATTGAATCCATTCTGGATTTAATGGAGGATGCTGTTTTATATACAGATGTATATGGGAATATTCTATATTTAAATCAGACATTTCGGGATATTTTCGGGATAAAGGAAGATTATATAGGAGTAAATGCAGCCAGAATTTATCCGGAGCTTGAGGAATGGTACAGGAAGGGCAAAGAAATTGATAATGAAAAAGTTTCTATTCATTATGAAAGCGGGAGTTTTTATGGAATAATAAACAGCAAGAGAGTATGGCTGAATGAACAGGAATATGGCGTTGTTTTGAGCTTTCGTCCCTATCGGAATATTCAAGATACATCAAAGCTTTTCTCAATTGGAACACTTGTGACATTCAGGTGGCTGAAGCAGTTTTTGGGAGAAGAGATGATAGAGAAGGCAAAGAGGTATGTAAAAATAGATGAGAATATACTGATTTCAGGAGAAGATAATGTTTTAAATGAAATGCTCGGAAAAGCAATTTTTAATCAGTCGCCAAGGCGGCTGGAGGATTTAAAATTGGTTTATGCACAAAACTCCTATCGGGAATTGTTCGTTCATTATTTATTGGATGAGAATGGACTTTTGCGTGGACTGAACCGGGGAACGATACTTATTGTACAGCCAGAGTATCTGGCGCTTTATGTTCAGGAAAAATTAGCTGAATTTATAAGGACGGGACGCATTATATTGAAAGGTGGATACAGCATACACACAAATGTAAGGTTTATTTTTTGTACAACAGAGAATTTGGCAGAATTGGCGGAGGATGGAAGATTTAGTCAGGACCTTTATTATTTGATATCAAAGAATGAGATAAAAAATACGGAAACGCTGTATAATGACTTTACGATTTTTTCAAGATACATTCAGACAGGATTAAAATATTATTGCCATTTATATGAAAAAAACGAATTAAGATTATCATCGGAACATCTGAAGGGATTATGGAGAAAATACAGAGATTGTACAGTGACAGATATAGAGTTCATGCTGGAGCGGATCGCCAGCAGGAGATATAAAGAAGATCTGTGGAAAAAGGAATTGACAGAAGAGGAGCACTGCTCTTTGGAGGAGCTTGCAAAGATACAGTTAAAAAAAATGCTTGCTGATGGATATAGTAAAAAGGAGATAGCTAATATCCTTAAAATATCAAGAACCACATTATACAGGAAATTAAAATCATATCAGTTGGAATAAACAGGGGAGGAAACATGTAAAAAGTATATGGAGCATTACATAATTTGAGCTTATGTATTCAGAAAAATATCATTCAAAAATCTCTAAAGTGATTGAAAATAACAAAGTAATTCTATATAATTTAACATGAAAAACAAAATTTAGGAGGTGTTTCTATGAAAACAGTAATTATTGGAACAAACCATGCGGGAATTGCGGCCGCAAATACACTATTAGATAACTACCCAAATCAGGAAGTTGTTATGATTGATCGAAATACGAACCTCAGCTATTTAGGGTGCGGCACCGCGCTTTGGGTAGGAAGACAGATTGATTCCTACGAAAATCTGTTTTATACCAGCTCAAAGGCATTTGAAGAGAAGGGCGCTTCAATCCATATGGAGACGACCGTTACGTCTGTAGATTTCGCTAAAAAATTCGTTTCCTGCACAAACAAGGAGGGAAACACCTGGAACGAGTCATATGACAAATTGATTTTGGCGACAGGCTCTTTGCCCATATCGCCGGATATTCCTGGGAAGGATTTAGACGGAGTCCATTTTTTGAAGCTATTCCAGGAGGGACAGGAAGTAGACAAGGAATTATCAAAGGAAGAAGTAAAAACAGTTGCTGTGATTGGAGCGGGATATATCGGTGTAGAGATTGCGGAAGCAGCGAAACGCAGAGGAAAGCAGGTTTTGCTTTTTGACGTAGCTCCAACCTCGTTGTCAACGTATTATGATGAGCAATTTACAGCAGATATGGATCAGCGGCTGGTGGATCATGGTATTGAAGTTCACTTCTCAGAAAGGGTAACAGAGTATCATGGAAAAGATGGGCGTGTTGCTGCACTAAAGACGGAAAAGGGGGAATATCCGGTTGACGCCGTTATCAACGCAATCGGCTTTATTCCTAATAATCAGTTGGGCAAAGAACATTTGAAGCTGTTTAAAAATGGCGCTTATCTGGTGGATCGGCGTCAACAGACCAGTGATCCTGACGTTTATGCGATTGGGGATTGCGCTACAGTGTATTCAAACGCATTACAGGAGGTTACTTATATTGCTTTAGCGACCAATGCCGTGCGTTCTGGAATCATTGCCGGTCATAACATAGGTGGAACGGAATTAGAAACCATCGGCGTACAGGGGTCGAATGGTATTTCCGTATTTGGCTATAATATGGTTTCTACCGGTCTTTCTGTGAAAGCTGCTGTGAAAGCAGGGTTGGAAGTAAGCTATACAGATTATGAAGATTTACAGCGTCCGGGCTTTATGAAGGAGAATGCGGCAGTAAAAATCAGGATTGTATACGAAACAAAATCCCGGAGAGTGGTGGGGGCGCAGATGGCCTCTACAGAAGATATTTCCATGGGCATTCATCTCTTTTCTCTGGCAATAGAGGAAGGTGTGACAATCGATAAGATGAAGCTGCTGGATATTTTCTTCCTTCCTCACTTTAACCAGCCTTATAATTATATTACAATGGCAGCCTTAGGAGCTAAATAAAAGAGCCCTAAATCAGAAATAATGTATGCACTTTGTAGAAATGTTGTAACGTAGGTTCTACGAAAATGCTGCACCCCCAATACGGTTTCAGTAGCTATAAAAGCCGCCTGGAACCGTATGTTCGTTTTAGAAAGATAGCCTTTGGTTGAATTTGATATGGAATTTCCATGATGCAGCATTTTAAGTTTGATCTTAGATATGCAGACCGGGCAACCAGGCACGTTTTTGTACTAGAAATCTGACAGATGTTATAAACTGAAGTAAAGGCAGTGCAGCAGGCAGGTGTTTGATGCTTAACTATCTATGGGCTGGAATGACTTTGACAGGCGTTCTATGGGGAGCCTTTCACGGACAGCTTTCAGCGGTTACAGACGGAGCTCTTCAGGCGTCTAAGGAGGCGGTAACTTTATGTATTACCATGCTGGGAGTTATGACACTCTGGACGGGAGTTCTGGAGATAGCTCACAGGGCAGGACTGGTGGATCAGCTGTCAAAAAAAATGTCGCCAGTTTTAAACTTTTTATTTCCCAGACTGCCTCCAGAGGGAGAAGCCAGGAAGCAGATTGCTGTGAATATGATTGCCAATGTTTTGGGGTTAGGCTGGGCTGCCACGCCAGCTGGGCTGCGGGCAATGGAAGAACTTAAGAAGGTAGAGGAAATGCAAAAGAAGAGCCAGAACCAGACTGGGGCCAGGAAGGCCCAGCCGCCAGGAACTGCCAGCAATGAGATGTGTACCTTTCTGATTATAAACATTTCATCCCTCCAGCTGATTCCCATGAACATGATTGCCTACAGAAGCCAGTACGGAAGCGTAGCCCCTGGGGCCATTGTAGGTCCGGCGCTGGTGGCGACGCTGATATCAACCGTAGTGGCAGTGATATACTGCAAGATCATGGATGTATGAATATTTATCAGGAAAAACCTGAGTACTGATTCGTTTTCATGAACGGCCTGGGAGTTGGAAGAACATTCGTCTCAGATGGCTCCAAGGCCTTCCGCCAGTAGATATTATACCGGGCTGGTTCGGTGATACGCGAAAGCGGTTCAAAACACCAGACCGAACCATGCGCATCCTCCGGAGGGATACCATCGCCGGAGGATATGGTATAATCTCTGAAACAGAATGACCTTTTAGACGTTTAACGGGATTGTTTTTAGCTGGGGTTAACAGGCACGATAATGGCTGCAATAATATAGGCCAGAATCCCGGCGCTTGTACAGATAAAAAGAGCCCAGAGCAGGCGGATGATGGTGGGGTCTATGTTGAAATATTCACCAAGGCCGCCGCATACGCCGCAGATCATTTTGTTACGGTTGGAACGGTATAATTTTTTCTCCATAATTTGCTGTCTCCTTTTTTTATATGATAGTGAGTAAACAAAGATAATTTATGGATAGCCATCCCGATTCTACCAATCGTAAACGTCATCCCACCAATCATCCAAATCATACATGTCATCCGCTGGTCTATCCATGGCAGCAGCCCGTGCCAGAAAGAGAACGTATGCCTGGATTTGGTGTTTGGATAGCACCCTCCCATAAGGAATGCTCCTGCTGTAATCCCGGAACCTGCAAGCAGCAATGTGAGCCCGGCCAGTGGGCATTGTTTTTTAGGGGCAGGGGCACCTCCATCTGCGCTTGAAATAGGCAGGAGTGGCTGCTATGATTAGAATGATCCAGAGGAATATCTTATGTTATATAACATAACTATACTATACATTATATGATATTGTATGTAAATAGAAAATGGATACAAGAATTTAAAAAGGTTCTTTAAAGGATAGCGTCAGAATTTCTTAAAGCTCTTTAGAAACTGTTTAGTCTCTGGACAAACTTAAGACACAAATAGTTTGTATACTCTATAACATCAACAAGCAGTCAGAGCTTTTCAATATAGATTTGAATGAATAAGCCGGCAGGATTGGCAGAAAGCCTTTCTTGCCGGCTCAACCTATGTTGCATAAATGTTCAAACTGGATCTGTGTCTGTTAAGGCAATCTGGTCATAATCTATAAGAAAATCCACAGGAGGAATCTTAAAGACAGATTGCTCGGTGGATTTTTTGCTGCCACAATGGGCAAAGTGTATATGTGCTATATCTGGTGTCTATTAAAAATATAAAAAAAGACATATATGTTAAAGAGAAAGTAAGAAACAATCATAAAAATACACAATCGTTCATATAAAACCATTGTATTCAATCGTAAAATATGGTAAAGTACAACTAGAGAACAAATCAATCATATAAATGTTGCATATTGAACGTGAAAGGGGATAACAATATGAGCAAAGTGAGCGAGATGACAAGGGAGTCCTGGATCATGAGCACATTTCCGGAGTGGGGTACCTGGCTGAACGAGGAAATTGAGAATGAGGAAGTAAAGCCGGGAACTGTAGCCATGTGGTGGCTGGGCTGTACTGGAATGTGGTTTAAGACTCCCGGAGGCTGTAACCTTACCATTGACCTATGGTGTGGGAATGGAAAGCGTACCCACGGCAATGGCAAGATGGCAGTGGGACACCAGATGGCTAACATGTGCGGAGCCAGGGCTATGCAGCCAAACCTAAGAGCGGTGCCTTTTGTGATTGATCCGTTTGCCATTAAGCAGGTGGACGCAGTGCTGGCCACCCATTACCATCAGGATCATATGAGCGCTGAATACGCGGCCCATGTAATTCAGAGCAAGATGACAACGGTAGACGACAATGGAAAGGAGATTCCAGTTCCGTTCATCGGGCCGAAAAAGTCGGTTGAGCTTTGGGTAAAATGGGGAGTTCCTGAGGAGCGCTGCATCACAGTACGCCCTGGGGATACCATTAAGATGAAGGATGTGGAGATTGTAGTCCTGGATTCCTTTGACCGTACCTGTCTGGTTACTACTGATTCCACAGGGCCTGACCGGGAAGAGCTGACCGGCATATGCCCTACGGATATGGATGACAAGGCAGTGAATTACCTGATAAAGACGCCGGGAGGGAACATTTACCACAGTGGTGATTCCCATTACTCCATCTATTTTGCGAAGCATGGCAAGGATTACGACGTGGATGTGGCCTTTGGCTCTTATGGTGAGAATCCGGTAGGCATGGCGGATAAGATGACCTCATGCGATATTCTGAGAATGGCAGAGGCATTAAGATGCAAGGTGGTTATTCCTATCCACTACGATGTATGGACCAACTTTATGGCAGATGTGAATGAAATCCGGGTACTCTATGATATGAAGAAAGACCGTCTGGATTACAAGTTCCATCCGTTCTTCTGGGAGGTGGGAGGCAAATATGTGTATCCTACCGACAAGGACAAGAAAGCGTACCATCACCGCAGAGGCTTTGAGGACTGCTTCGAGGCTCCTCAGAATATACCGTTTCGTTCCTGTCTGTAGCACTGAACCGTAAAGGGGGATGAAAATGTTAAAAGAGTTTGTAAAGTTAAACCATTACAAATTTGCAAAGGAGGCTTCTGACTGGGAGGAGGCCGTCCGCATGAGCTGCGAGTGTCTGGAGGCAGATGGAACGGTGGAAGCCAATTATAAGGATGATATTATAGCCTGTGTGAAGAAGTACGGTCCTTATATTGTCATTATGCCCAACGTGGCAATGCCTCACTGCCAGGAGTGCGCGAAAGGAGTGCATAAGACAGCCATCGCCTTTATGAAGCTGAAAAAGCCTGTCAGCTTTGAGCCGGGTAATCCGGAGATGGACGCAAGACTGTTTTTTACTCTGGCCTCCTGCAATCCGGATCAGCATTTGGAGAACATGACAAAATTATCAGAGCTGCTGATGAATGAAAAAGCAGTAGCGGCGCTTTTAGAGGCGGAAACACCAGAGGATTTAATAAAGATACAGGAAACCTGTTTGGAAGGATAAATAAGGGGGACATTATGGATATTTTAATGAAGATATGGTCATATTTTGCAGTTAACGTATTACAGCAGCCGGCCTTTATGATTGGTCTGATTGTAATGATTGGTTACATTCTGTTAAAGAAGCCGTGGTATGACGTGCTGGCAGGTGTGATTAAGGCGATTGTAGGTTATCTGATTCTATCGGTTGGTTCCGGCGGCCTGGTTAATAACTTCCGTCCGGTTCTGGTTGGTCTTAAGGACAGATTTAACATGGATGCTATGGTAATTGACCCTTACTTCGGCCAAAATGCAGTTACAGCTGGCGTTGAAGAAGTGTTTGGCAAGGCCTTTGGCAATGCGATGATTCTGCTGCTGATTGCGTTTATCGTAAACATTCTTCTGGTGCGCTTTTCCAGATACACTAAACTTAGGGCTCTGTTTACCACCGGTCATGTTCAGGTACAGCAGGCATCTACCGCATACTAGCTTATCCTGTTTGCGTGTCCCTTCCTGATTAACAACAATATAAGCCTTTTAGTTGTTATGGCTCTGATTTTGGGAGCATATTGGGCAGTGGGTTCTAACCTGACCATTAAGCCCTGCCAGGAGCTGACAGACGGAGCTGGCTTCTGCCTGGCTCATCAGCAGATGTTTGGTATTGCCTTTAATACCTGGTTGGCTGAGAAGCTATTTGGAAAAAAGAAGGACGGAAAAGAGGTTAAGAAAATTGATGATATAGAACTTCCGGGCTTTATGTCCATTTTTAATGAGAACATGGTATGTACCTCTATCCTGATGGTAATTTTCTTCGGCTCCATTCTCTGTATCCTGGGACGTGATTATCTGGTAGAGCAGGGCTTTTTAAAGGAAGGCGCCAGCATGTTCTTTTATGTAATTCAGACCTGCTTGAACTTCTCCGTATATCTTGCAATCCTTCAGTTAGGAGTAAGAACCTTCGTGACCGAGCTGACAGCCTCCTTCCAGGGTATTGCAGATAAGCTGCTGCCAGGTTCCCTTCCAGGTGTAGACTGTGCTGTTATTTATGGCTTCGGTTCTCAAAATGCAGTTCCTCTGGGATTCCTTGCAGGCTTTGCAGGTCAGCTTCTGGCAATCATTGCGCTGATTGCGTTAAAAAGCCCGGTGCTTGTTATCTGCGGATTCGTGCCAGTATTCTTTGACAATGCCACCATCGCTGTGTTTGCTAATGAAAAGGGAGGCATCAAGGCGGCTCTTATTCTGCCCTTCATCTCTGGTATATGCCAGGTATTTGGTTCTGCTATTATCGCAGGCTGGGTTGGAATGGCGGCTTACGGCGGATATTTAGGTATGTGGGATTGGGCGGTTGTATGGCCTGTAATGACAGCTTTGATGAAGTTCTTAAGTTATGCCGGCGTTGCGATCGTAGTAATTGTGCTTTTGGCTATTCCTCAAATTCAGTATATGAAGGATAAGAAGGGTTATTTCCTGATTACAGAAGATTATGAAGCATATAAGGCATTGAAAGAGAAGAAATAATAGTGTATAAATGAATTGTAACATTTCAATTCGCCTTGGCAAATAAGTATGGGCGCCCATCACGTGTGATGACACATGCCGAGGGGCGCTCTGTGCATCCGCCTAAAAGGCTGTCTTCAGAGACAGATTGAATCGCTGCTGGATGGAATCTGCATCTGAATATTGAATCGCTAATAACAGGAGGTTTTAATGATGGCAAAGGAAAACATGAGCTTTATTGTATGCTGCGCAAATGGAGCAGGCTCCAGCCTTATGATGAAAATGACCATGCAGAAGATGCTGGATAAGGTGGGTATTAAGCCTGGAAAGGTTCACCATTGTGCTCTTTCCGAAGGCAAAACAGCAGCCAGCCAGTATGACGTAGTATTTTGTGCCCAGAATTTTGCAGGTATGTTCAAGGACGCTGAGAAAAAAGGAACGGTTGTAATCGGGCTGCACAATATTATGTCAGCCCAGGAAATGGAAGATAAAATGAAAGAAAAGGGTCTTATCTAAAATTAATGATTGTAAAATTAATGATTGAAACGAACATAACAGCATGACACAGGCTTTTATATCGGATATAATATCCACATAGGCAGTGAGCAGTGCAAAAATTAAAGAAATGCGGATGGAGAGCAGAGGAATCTTGTTGCGCTGCGGACTTAATATAGATATCTTACTATAAGAGGTGTGGAATATGAAAAGAGAGAGGGCTTTCGTGGAAAGCCGCAGGAATCGGATCGTGGAAATGCTGCAGGGGAATCCGGAAGTCCGTGTAGATGAGCTTTCACAGATATTGGGTGTATCCCTGATTACAGTCAGAAGAGATCTTCAGTATCTGGAGGAACAGAATCTTCTTGTTCGTACCTATGGAGGGGCCGTGTCAACCATGGCCCCCCAATATATGAAGGATGAGGTGCAGCTGTACCGGGGGTTGATTGCCAGATATGCAGCCGCCTTTGTAGCGGAAAACGATACCATATTTATCAACACCAGCAGCAATGCCCTTCAGATACTGGAGCATATGCAGTGCGGCAATGTAACGGTTATCACCAATAATGGAAAGGCGATAGGACGGGATTATCCATCGGGGGTGAATGTGGTGCTTACAGGAGGAGAGCTGCGTCATCCCAAGGATGCCATGGTGGGGGATTTTACCCTGAGAAATCTTCAAAATGTATACGCGAAGAAAGCGTTTGTCGGCTGCTCTGGTATCAGTGCGGAGGCAGGAATGACTACGGAGATATTCAATGAGGTAAGTATCAACGAGATGATGATTGACCATGCCAATCAGGATGTTTTTGTACTGGCAGATCACACGAAAATAGGCAGAAACAGCAGCTTTACAAGCTGTCCGATTGAGAAGATTCAATATCTTATAACCGATGAGAAAGCGCCTCAGGATGCTCTTAATGCTATAAGAGAGAAAGGTGTGAGGGTGTACCAGGTGCATAAAACCGATTTTAAGCCGGAACAGTGATGTTATGTTATTTTGAGCTTTGTATTCGGACAATGGCGTAAACGAACGGGAGGCAAGTAATGGAACGGGCATATACCCTTGGATTATATGAAAAAGCCATGCCATCACAGCTTGCTTGGAAGGAAAAGCTGGAGGCGGCAAAGGAGGCTGGTTTCGATTTTGTGGAAATCAGTATTGACGAGACAGAGGAGAAGCTTGGGCGGCTGGATGCTTCTAAGGAGGAGCGCCTTAAGCTGGTGAGGGTGATGAAGGAAGCAGGACTGCCTATACGGACTATGTGTCTAAGCGGTCATCGGAAATTCCCTCTGGGAAGCAGCGATCCTGCTGTCCGAAGCCGCGGAATGGAGATTATGGAGAAGGCAATCCGGCTGGCAGATGATTTGGGAATTCGGATTATCCAGCTGGCAGGCTATGATGTATATTATGATGAGTCTACAGATGAGACAAAAAGGCTCTTTACAGAAAACCTTAAAAAGGCAGTGGAGATGGGGGCCAAAGCCGGTGTTGTGCTGGGCTTTGAAACCATGGAGACAGAGTTTATGAACACAGTGGGCAAGGCCATGAAGTATGTGGATCTTGTTTCCTCTATGTATCTAGGCGTCTATCCTGATATTGGGAATATTACCAATGCAGCTAAAACTTATGGCACAGATGTAGTGGACGATCTCCGTCTGGGAAAGGGCCATCTGGCAGCTATGCATTTAAAGGAAACCGTCCCTGGCGTATTTCGTGAGGTTCCCTTTGGCCAGGGGCATGTGGACTTTAAACGCGCCATAGAGGCAGCCTGGGAGCTGGGTGTGAGAACGTATGTGACAGAATTTTGGTTTACGGGCAATCCTGAGTGGAGGAAGGAGCTGGCTGAGGCCAATCGGATGATGGCGGGGATTCTGGACGCACAGCGCAGATAGGCAGTGTATTTATGTAAGCCAAAGCCATTTAGACTGGCTTTGCAAGTTAAAGGAGGGGCAAATATATGAAGGTTGAAAAAAAAGTAATTGGGAAGCTGACAAAATGTTATTCCATCGCTCCTCTCCATTATCAGGGAGCAGAGCATTTTCTGGTGGCCGCAGAGAAGGTAGACAGATGCCTGCTCTTTGACATGGACGGCAATGAGGAGGATACTGTGTGGACAGGGCCGGGGGGAACTATGTCTATGGTTCAGGTGCCGGACACAGACGGGCAATTTTTGGCTACCCACAAATTCTATTCTCCCAATGATTCCAAAGAGGCTAAAATTGTAATTGTAACCCCAAGGGACAAAGGCTGCTGGGAAGTGAGAACGCTGGTATCTCTTCCTCATGTACACAGGTTTGATATTCTGGAAAGAAATGGCGTGCATTATCTGATTGCCTGTACCCTCAAGTCAGGCCATGAATATAAGGAGGACTGGTCTATGCCTGGAAAGGTGTACGCGGCGGTTTTGCCTGGGGATATAAGCAGCTTTAACGACGAAAACCAGCTTCAGCTGGAAGTGATTAAGGACGGCCTGCTTAAGAACCATGGGTATTACAGGGTGGAAATTAAGGGGGCACCTGCAAGCGTAATTTCTTCTGAAAATGGAGTGTTCCTCTTTAAGCCTCCTGCAGAGGCAGGGGAACCGTGGGAAATAGAACAGCTTCTGGATACCCCTGCAAGCGATGGGGTTCTTGTGGATCTGGATGGGGATGGTGAGCTGGAGCTGGCTGTGATGGCTCCCTTTCACGGGGAATATATCAGTATTTATAAGAGGGAGGATGGGGATTATAAGAAGGTTTATGCTTATGACAGGCCAGCTGAATTTACCCACTCTATCTACGGCGGTATGCTTTGCGGAAAGCCGAGGGTTGTGATCGGACATAGGAAGGGAGCCCGAAATCTTCTGGCCTTTACATATAATAAGGATACCCAAGGCTATGAGGTTCAGATTCTAGATGAGGATTGTGGATCTGCCAATGTGTTTAAGTATACCAGAGATGGAAAGGATGTTATAGTCTCTACCAACCGTGAAATTGATGAGATAGATATGTATATTCTGGAGCCATAAGGAAGTAGCCTTTGGAGAACATACCGGATATGAGAAATGACAGCGATAAAGCAAGGAGGGAGCGTAAAGGATGCTGGAACATCTGAAGAAAATTGTCTATGAGGCTAATATGGAGCTGCCCCGATACGGGCTTGTAACCTTTACCTGGGGAAATGTCAGCGCCATTGACAGGGAGCAGGGGCTGTTTGTGATCAAGCCCAGCGGTGTGGATTATGATAGGCTGTCGCCAGAGGATATGGTAGTGATGGATCTGGAGGGCAATCGTGTGGAGGGAAGCCTTAATCCCTCCTCTGACACCGCTACTCATTTGGAGCTGTACAAGGCTCTTCCCCTGGTGGGTGGTATTGTTCATACCCATTCCTCATGGGCCACCAGCTGGGCTCAGGCGGGCAGAGGGATTCCCTGCTATGGTACCACCCATGCAGATTATATGTACGGTGAGATCCCGTGTCTGCGCTGCCTGACAAAAGAGGAGATTGAGGGGGCCTATGAGAAAAATACAGGTCTTTTGATTGCGGATTATTTTAAGGATAAGGAATATATGGCAGTGCCTGCCTGTCTCTGTAAGAACCACGGGCCCTTTGCCTGGGGCAGGGATGCTGCGGAGGCTGTGCACAATGCCGTTGTTCTAGAGGAGGTGGCTAAGATGGCAGCCCGCTGTGAACAGATTAATCCCAATGTAAAGCCTGCGCCCCAAAAGCTGCAGGATAAGCATTATTTAAGAAAGCACGGAGCAAATGCTTATTATGGTCAAAGATAATTGGTATCGTTATCGGAAACGGGGAGTTGAAGATGATAAAAGCAGTGATATTCGATATAGATGGTACAATGTACGATTATGAATTCTATAATAAGACGGCTACAGAGGCTCTGTGGGACTACTGCAGAGAGTGTCTCGGTCTTTCACGTATGGGTTTTCAGGAGGCTTTACGGAAGGCTGGAAGGATGGTGGAGGAAAGAGTGGGGAGGGACTGCGCCGCATGCCATAACCGTCTGCTCCGTTACCAGTGTATGCTGGAGCTGCTGGGTAAGCCTTTGTTTCCCCATGCCCTGGCCATGTATCACACCTATTGGGATACGATGCTGGACAAAATGACAGCCTATCCGGGGCTTCTGGAGTTTATGGAATTTCTCAAGGGAAGGGATATTGTGGTTGGAGCAGGCAGCAATATGACTGCTTATATCCAGTACAAAAAGCTGGAGAAGCTGGGAGTGACTCCCTATATAGACTGGATACTTACTAGCGAGGAGGCCCCAGAGCAAAAGCCATCAGAGAAATTTTTCAGGCTGTGCACAGAGAAATGCGGATGCTGTGCAGATGAATGCCTGTTCATAGGCGACAGCCTTCAGGCTGACGTTGGGGGAGCGTTGACCAGCGGAATGAAGGCAATGCTGGCAGCCTTTGGCAGAGGTGAAGAGAAGCCTGCAGATGGCACGTATTATGTGGTTCGATCCTTCGGGGAGTGCATGGCCCCTGGATTTTTGGACAGGCTTTAATGGTGTAGGCTAGGAAAGAAATATAAAATCAGAGAAAAAACCTTTGGGGCGGTGTGAAACCGCCTGGGAGGTTTTTTCTTTTGTTACCTTTGAATATGAAATTCATTTCTTATAGCGGCAAAGGTAAATCGAACTGGTGCTTTCTTGCTTTAAAGCGTTGACTAATTGATAATATTAGGTTAGTATAGTAAATAAGGTTTATGATAGAATATAACCAACTAACAAAGATAGGATGAAGGAGAAGTTATGGATAAACAGAACGATCAGGCATCTTTCTCTAAGCCGGTTCATCCAAACGGTGGCTTTGGAAGCAGCTTTGGGTTTGTACTGGCTTGTGTAGGCTCAGCAGTTGGAATGGGCAATATATGGATGTTTCCATACCGTGTGGGCCAGTACGGCGGCGGGGCGTTCTTAGTTCCGTATATATTGTTTGTGGCACTGTTCGGCTTGGTGGGTCTTTCGGCGGAGTTTGCTGTTGGAAGAAGGGCTAAGACCGGAACACTGGGAGCCTATGAATATTGCTGGAATACCTTGAATAAGGGGAAGCTGGGATATGCCCTGGGGTGGATACCCCTTTTAGGCTCTCTGGGGATTGCTATTGGATACGCCATTATTGTTGGCTGGGTTGTGCGTGCTCTGGCCGGTTCCCTTACAGGGGCTATACTTACGGAGGATGCGGCTGCTTTTTTCAGCCAGGCTACGGGCGACTTCGGAAGCGTACCCTGGCATGTGATGGTTATCCTTGTGGCTGCGCTGATACTGATGTTTGGAGCAACTAAGGGAATTGAAAAGGTCAATAAGATACTGATGCCTTCCTTTTTTGTGCTTTTTGCGATTCTGGCGGTGAGAGTGGCTTTTCTGCCTGGGGCAGTGGAAGGATACAGGTTTTTACTGACGCCTCATTGGGAAGATCTGCTTCAGGTGGACACCTGGGTTATGGCCATGGGCCAAGCATTCTTTTCTCTCTCCATTACTGGTTCCGGTATGATTGTGTATGGAACCTATTTGGCTAAGTCAGAGGATATTCCAAAGGCTTCTATCCGCACCGCGTTCTTTGACACTGCGGCAGCAATGATGGCAGCTCTGGCAATTATGCCTGCTGTCTTTGCTTTTGGAATTGAGCCCAATGCAGGACCTCCTCTGATGTTTATTACGCTGCCTAATATCTTCCGTCAGATGCCTATGGGACAGCTTTTTGCGGCTCTCTTTTTTATCTCGGTGGCCTTTGCGGGAATTACCAGCTTGATTAATATGTTCGAGGCGGTGAGTGAATCCTGGCAGACGCGGTTCAGGCTGTCCAGAAGGACGTCTGTAGGCCTCTGCGCAGGGATTGCCTTGCTGGTAGGGCTTTTCCTGGAGGCAGAGCCGAAGGTTGGCTCCTGGATGGATTTCATTACAATTATCGTAGTTCCCTTCGGCGCTGTGCTGGGGGCAGTGTCCATTTACTATGTTCTGGGATATGAGGAGATCCGAAGAGAGCTGGAGGAAGGCAGAGAAAAAGGGCTGCCAGGCATTTTCAGGTCTCTGGCAAAATATGTATATGTGCCCCTAGCTGTAATTGTGTTTATTCTGGGAATCGTGTATGGAGGAATTGGCTGATGAGAGGAAGTAACATATATACATTGAACGTATGTGATTACATCAAAGGTTTTCTAGACGGCATAAGGCATTTGTTATATATGCTCTGTTAAAAATTTACTAATCTTATAGGGTGCTGTATTCCTATAGTGAAAACGAATGCCGTTTTTGGAGGTGGGAGTATAAAACCATTACCCACCTCAATTCTGAACCCGTAAAGCCGCATAAATACAGGCTTTTATGGCCTTTAAATGGATACATAGATTCATCATATTATGAGGGCGAAAGCACTTGCTGCTTTTGCCCTCTTGATTACCCGTAAAGGAGGGGCAGGCAGTATTGTCAACGGCGGCGGCAGCCGCTCATTTTAGCGTTGACAATGCTAAATAGCTCTGCTATTCTCTACAAATCGGGATTTTCATCTAACACAGACTTTCCCTTTTGGCCGTTAGACAAAATATAATACCCATCATGAATTTCTGAAATTCCACCACCAAAGGACCAACCTTTAGATTCAACAAAATCAATAAAAATACTCCAAAATTCATCTTCGGTTATTTCAGGCTGAACTTCTATACATCCATTGATTTCAAATTCTTTTCTCATGGGATCACCTCTCCAGATTCCAGTTTGTTGCTCCGGCAAATCGGAACGAGCGGTATTAGTTTCGTAGATGTGGACGATTTAAAAGGGCTTATGACGGAAGTGTGGAAGCTGGAACGGCGATTGCTTTTGCAGTTTGCAAGGCTGACAAAATGAGGGTTTGGGATACTTCCCAACCTCTCTTTTCCTTTTCACCAGCTGTAACGCCACACAAAGTGATTTTGACGAAATTTTGAAAAAAGTTTCCTAAAAGATTTCTTCATTTTATAATAACACCCTACTTAAAAAATGTCAAATGCGAACGAAAAGAAAACATCATAGCGTTGTCTGAAATAGGTCGTTTCATGGTCTTTCCATTATTCGGATGTCCGTATATAATATAGTCTAAGAAATGGTAGATAGAAAATGATAGAGTATATTACAGCCTCGGAAGCGGAAAAATGGGGCATTTCCGAGAGACGAGTACAAAAGTTGCGTGAAGAAAATCGCATGCTGAGAGCTGCTAAATTTAGTTATATGTGGCTAATGCCAAAGGACACAGAAAAACCGATTGACAGCAGGAAAAAGAAAAGAAATGAGCTACTCTATGAATAAAGTTTTAGAATATTACATATTGGCAACCCAAAGTTGACAATGTGCATTTCAAAAAAGCTAGAGAATGACATGGTGATTTGCTACAATTAGGATACAAATTATACAGGAGGCATTTACATGACATTTGGTGAAAAGCTATTCAAATTACGAAAAGATAAAGGTTTTTCTCAAGAGGCATTAGCTGAACAGCTAAACACTACCAGACAAGCGATTAGTAAATGGGAAAATAATCAAGGTTATCCTGAAGCGGATAAACTTCTCATGTTGAGTAACATCTTTGAAGTTTCTGTTGACAGCTTATTGAAAGAAAACGCAGAACAAACTATATCAACCGAAAAAGGATTTTATGTTAGCAGAGAGAGTGCGGAGGGATTTCTTTCGTTTCATAGAAAAACAACTATGCGTGCCGCAATGAGGGTTGCCATTATGATATTGGCAGGCATTCCTTATTATCTTTTTGCTAATAACCAAACACTATCCATTACCTTTGCTTGTGTGGTACTTATAATTGCTGCAATCAGTTTAATCTTCATTGCGTGTATTTTGGAGACACTTAATTTTTTCAGATTTCCAGTGTTAGAAATTCAGTGCCTTTTTACAGCTTGTTCTGTTTATCTATTTATTTATGTAGTGGGAATAGCAGATACCTATGATATTTTAGTTCAGAGTAAAGAACGAATGGATTCAATATATTGGAGAATCGTTAAAAAACTCAAAAATAAATTTTAGACATTTGCCGCACCAATGCAGACGACTGGAAATTGTCAGCGCTGAAACAGCTAGGAAAAGAATTGGGACAATCTCAACCCAGGATGGAAAGTTCGCATTTAGGGGCAAAAATCCTTTGATTTTACAAGGATTTCCGGGAATAATAGACGCAAGGTAAGGGTTTTATACTCATACCCCTAAAAATGGCGTTCTACTGTGTAACAGGAAGAAAAAAGAGTGTGAACCGGTTGAATGCGATACACACCCTTTTAAGTGCAACTCTGTCTGTCAGCCCTTAAGTTAGCTTTTTGTAATACTTCCTTATTGGCTTTTACCCCTGCGGCTGCCCCTTTGACATTTGAAATACTCAATATGAACGATTATCTTTTTTTGTAACCACACTTGGGACACACACCGTTTTCATCCAGTGCAATACCGCACAGCGGACAGCGGTCTATCTCCAAATGCGGATCGTACTCCTCCGACGCCTTATTGACTCCGCTGGAAAAGGTCAGCTTGACGATGTTCAGCTTGTCTTTCAGAAGGTCATAGACAATTTTAATCATACCCTCTACAGTCATAGTTTCCTTTGTCACCACAAGACGGCATTCTGGATAGGCGGTGGCAAGCTCCGTCTTGAAAGCGGGGCCGGTCATTGTGTTATCAGGGGCACCGTTTTTGATTCCCTGCTTTTCGTACACACCAAGAATGGCAGGCAGCAGAGGATCATCTTCCCGCAGCACCAGGGCATGGTCAAAGTTTTTCAGAACCTCCCAAGCGGTTTTTTGAATTTCGTTACAAGGAAAGACCATATTCACTCCGGGATTGACACTTCCTTCCACCTCGATGGTGAGGACTCCTGTGTGACCATGCAGATACTGGGCTTCTCCTTTGAACCCATAAAAACGGTGTGCATATTGCAGGTCGAGCTGTGTAATGCTTCTCATAGTTATCTCCTTCTGCATATGTATTTACGGGTATGATGCGCCCGTATGCGCTCTGCTTAAGGGGTGTTCTCTGAAGCTCCGTTTACTGTATGGGGTTCAGAATCGTCCTGGGATTGGATACAGGTTGGACAAACACCCTTGAACATCAAATCATATCCGCTAAAATGAAATCCATGTGTGTCTCTGATCGCTTTTGTCAAGTCAGGTATATCCTTCATATCCACATCAAAGACCCGGCCGCACTTTAAGCATCGTACATGATAATGTTCATGGCAGCAATGATCGAAACGATCTGCTCCGCCAGGAACCTCCATCTCACGGATTTTCCCGTCTTCTGACAGTTGATTCAGGTTGCGGTATACCGTTCCTCTGCTGATATGAGGATGCTCTGCTGACACCGCTGCATATACTTCATCTGCGGTTGGATGGCTTTGCAGTTTCTGAACGGCTTCCAGTGTTAAGGCTCGTTGAATGGTATTGCGTTTCATTATATCGGACTCCATGTAAAAAGTTATATTTCTTATTTAGGATTATATCCTAATAAAGATAAGTTGTCAATAGTTTTTTTAAATATGCCGTGAATGTATTGCAGAAGTAGGTAGTTTACGGTTAGTGAACAAATGTCTCATAAGTCTGTTGTTTGTCAGATTGGTTTTTTGACCTTACATAGTAAGGCTGGCTGTGAACAGCAAAGGTGTTAAAGCCGAGATGAAAATATATGGTGGACAAAAATAGCAAAATAGGATAAAATTTAGTCATACTAAATGACTAAATGATTAAATGAAAGAGGGCTACCGCTGCTATAAACGGCAGAGCTCTTTAGGGAGACTGTAATCCGTTTTGTTTTTAATACCTGCATTGAGATGAGGGGGAGCTTGGGAACTGGAAATATCAGTGCCTTTGAAAGAGACAGGCGGCGCTTACAGGAAGCGGAGCACAGGAAAGCTCAGGAGGGGAAAATGACGTTTGAGATTAGAAAAGAGAAGATAATGGAGCTTCTGGC
>ERZ773217.765-NODE-765-length-29420-cov-7.603848_pt1 | contig 29420 bp, 30 predicted proteins | sample MGYA00580995_ERZ773217 | MGnify/ENA primary metagenome ERZ773217 (study PRJEB29015, sample SAMEA2737772) | human gut metagenome | biome: human gut; feature: human-associated habitat; material: faeces | place: China | collected 2012 ...
GCCCCGTGCTGTCCTCAGGCGGAGTACGAAACCCGATGGAAAACACCTTGTTTTCGTCCTCATTGGACAAAAGAAATACCTTTGCCCCGCTTCGCACATGTTCCAGCACTACAGCCCTGGAATCCATCTCCTTTAAAAAAGCTTCCTCTGTCACACGGTAGGCAGTTAATTTTTTAACGTTTTCCAGATTACCCTTATCTGTCATCCCTTATACCTCTCAATTCTGACTATTTATTTCGCGCAGCTAAGCGCTTTTTCTTATTCTTCCTCAGCTCCCGCCCAAACATTCATTCCCAGCGTTTATGCTCCCGAAGCTTTATGACTGTACTTAAGCTGCAGGCTTATTTGCAGCCATCACATATTCCCCATCAGTCGATCCTTTATAATAGAAGCGCACTCCCTCACACAGAAATGAACAAACAGTATGGGATCTGAGGAGGTGGATATACCGTAAACATTTTCAATCCCCCACTTTTCAGCTATAAGTCTGGCCCTGTAAATATGGTAATTGCTGGTTAACACTCCCACCTCCAGCGGCCTATCCGGAGCAATGGTATAGGACGCAGAATCAGCCCTCTCCATAAGAGGCATCCTCTTTTCCTTCTCCTGTCTCCTGTGGTTTTCAATCACCACCCGGCTGAAAGCGATATTCTCCACAGTGCTCACAGAACGATCCTCCATCAGAAGCTGCTCTGATCTGATGCCATTGTAGATCAAGTAATCATACATTACCTTAGCCTCGCTTTCCTGCCCATCCCCTCCATTTCCGCCTGACACCACCAGAATGGTGTCAGGATTCTCCTGAACATACTCTATCGCCTTATCCAAACGCTTCTTGAGGGAATTGCTAGCCGTATTTTCATTGACCCTGGCTCCCAGTACGATTACATAATCCAGGCCTGGCCGGTTTAAGGTGGCAGCTCCCAGAAATACCTGGATGCATACAACCGCAAATACAGCCATTCCAGCCACACAGGTAGTAACTACAGCCACAGGAATCCACCGGGGAATCCTTTCCGTATTTCTGGCATAATACCATTTTCCATAGGTCAAAAATAGGCAAAGGGCAGCAAGAAACAGCCAAATAAAGGCAAAAGACGTCCCAATGCCTCCATAGACCGTGATGACCACAAAATATCCGGCGCAAAGCGCCGCCAATCCAATCAGTATGATATCAAGCATCCCCAGCCGCCTCCTGTCCGGCCAACCCCAGAGCAGCCTCTATGTACCGTATTCATCATATCCGGCACACGAGGGCCTGCCCGGTTTCCCCATCTTCCTTTTTACGTAATATATCACCGGCCTTTACATCCACACCAAGAGACACCCACAGTTCCTGCTTTGGATGAGGAGCGCTCTCCTGAGAATTTCCCTCCAGATCCTGGATCTTCGTAACAACTGCCTCCAGATTTCTTCCGTCTGGCTTCATCACCTCAATGGTCTCCCCCAGCGCGAACTTATTCTTCTGCTGAATTCTGCAGCGTCCCTTCCCGTCGCCCTCCTTTACAGTCCCCAGGTACGTATAATTTTTAACATAGGTGTTATTGTCATAAATCTGAGCCTCCTCTGTGGGAGGGCCGAAGTAAAAGCCTGTGGTAAACTCCCTATAGGTGCATTTCCCAATTTCTTCCTTATACCATTCCAGATTGGCTGCATAGAGGACAGGATCCTTCTTATAATCATCGAGCGCCCTGCGGTAGGTGCGGGCCACAGTAGCCACATAAAGGGCCGTTTTCATCCTTCCCTCAATCTTAAAGCTATCGATTCCGGCGTCTATCATTTCAGGAATATGCTCAATCATGCACAAATCCCTGGAATTAAAAATATATGTTCCCCGCTCATTTTCATATACCGGCATATATTCTCCCGGACGTGTCTCCTCCACAATGGAGTATTTCCAACGGCAGGGATGGGTACACGCCCCCCTGTTGGCATCTCTTCCCACAAAATAATTGCTAAGAAGACACCTACCTGAATAGGAAATGCACATCGCGCCATGAATAAAGCTTTCAATTTCCATATCCTCCGGTATATTGGCGCGTATTTCCTTAATCTCTCTTAGGGACAGCTCCCTGGCTGTCACTACCCGCTTTGCTCCCAGCTGTCGCCAGAACAGAAAGGTTCCGTAGTTGGTGTTGTTTGCCTGGGTGCTGATATGTATCTCCATATCAGGAAGCACCCGTCTGGCAATGGAAAATACGCCCGGATCTGATATAATCAGAGCATCCGGGCTTATCAGCTTCATCTCTTCAAAATAAGCCTCTACCCCCGGCAGGTCATCGTTGTGAGCCAGAATATTGGCTGTCACATAAACCTTGACACCGCGCTCATGAGCAAAGGCAATCCCTTCTTTCATCTCTTTTCCGGAAAAATTGTGGGCCTTAGCCCTGAGGCCAAAGGCTTCTCCTCCTATATATACCGCATCCGCCCCATATATAACTGCTGTCTTAAGAACCTCCAGACTTCCTGCCGGTATCAATAATTCTGTCTTTCTCATTGCAATCCTCTCTATCCCTGATTACTTTATTTTCGTACTGATAGTAATCCCGTCTCCAATCGGGATAACAGCAGTCTCCAGCTCCTCCATATGCTTTAAGGTATAAAGATACTGGCGCATACGGCTGTGAATGGTGCGGTTCCTCCGCTTCACCGCAAACCGTGATTCCACAATATCTCCGTTCTGGAGCACGTTGTCGGATATCAGGACGCCTCCCACAGGCATCAGTTTTAAAATCAAAGGGAGCCAATGAAGATACTGCCCCTTGGCAGCATCCATAAACACCAAATCAAAGGCCTCTCCCTCCAATTCCTTTAAAAGCTCGTTAGCATCCCCTTCCAAAAGGGTAATTCGCCCTTCCTCCCCGGCTTTGCAAATATTCTCCCTAGCTACAGGAATCCTCTTTTCATACTTTTCTATGGTGGTAATATGGCAGGCTTTAGGCATAACCTGACACATCAGCAGCGCCGAATATCCTACGGCAGTGCCAATTTCCAGAATACGCTCTGGTTTTAAGGACGCAGTCAGCGTCCTCAAAAGGGAAGCCGTCTCTCTGCGGATTATAGGTACATAGCCATCTACCGCCTCTTTTTCTATCGAATCCAGAAGCTCGCCCTGACTGGACTCCAGAGAGTGAAGATAGTCTGTAATTCTGTCATTTACAATCATTGCGGTTCATCCTCTGGCGCTTCCTCAATCCAGCCGCCTTCCATCTCCTGATCCTCATCCCCGTAATAAGCTCCATTCTCATTTTCCTCAAAGCTCTGGAAAGCCTGGGTTGAAGCCTTGGGAAGATCCTGCGTTTTCTCCGAGGCTGCTTTAGCGCTTTCCGCCTCTAAGTCAGACTTAGGCTCCGCTGCAGCAGAGAAAGACTCGGCTGTGGTTTTTGCCTTAGCGCTGCCGGACTGGACAGGGCTTGCTTCCCCTTTCGGCTTTTCATTCAGCACCTGGAGGATCTCTTTGGAGGTCATGGAGGTATTCAGCACGTAGGTGCCTGGATATACCGTATCATAATCATAGAATTTCCCCTGGAAGATAAAAGCGAACTCGTTCTTAATAAGGCCTTTTTTAGACAGCAGTCCAGCTGCCTCCGAAACCGTCTCCTCCTTATCAATCTCAATCGTCACATCTCTGCCCGGCGCTTCCTCCACGGCCTCCGCATAAAACACTTCATGGCCAAAGGCATAGCCTTTGGCCACTGCTTCATACAGCAGCAGGACAATCAGCGCATATACAATCAGCTTCACTGAAACACTGATAATGGTTGTTGTAATTTTATTAATTTCTTTCGTTCTGTTACTCATCATCCAATCCTCTTGTCCTGTCGGCCGCTTTTCATTGGGAACACGGTTTCTAAGGCTACACTTCCATAATAATCGGCAGAATCACCGGGTTGCGCTTCATTCGCTTCCACAAAAAGTCACTCAGGCTGTCTTTCATAATGTTCTTAATCTTTCCCCAGTCGCTGACATGACGATCCAGGCAGTCTTGAAGCGCGTCTGATACAACCCCATGAGCCTCCTCCAGAAGATCCTCAGATTCACGCACATACACAAAGCCTCTGGATACAATATCCGGTCCTGCAAGCAGCTGGTTGCTGTGCTTTTCCAACGTAAGAACAACTACTATAATACCATTCTGAGCCAGGTTTTGTCTATCCCGCAGTACAATATTGCCTACATCCCCTACGCCAAGGCCATCCACAAGGATTCCTCCACAGGCTACATGGTCAATGACTTCACAGCTGTCCTCATCCAGAGCCACCACATCACCGGAGCTTACAAGAATGGCATTGTCCTTTGGTACACCCATAAATTCAGCCAGTTCCTTCTGAGCCATGCGGTGGCGGTACTCCCCATGCACCGGTATAGCAAATTTGGGATGAATCAAAGAGTATATCAACTTCAAATCCTCCTGGCAGGCATGTCCCGATACATGGGTATCCTGACAGATAACCTGAGCGCCTTTCATGGAAAGTTCGTTTACTACATTGGAAACCGCTTTCTCATTACCTGGTATAGGGGTGGAGCTTAGGATTACCACATCCCCAGGCATGATGGAAACTTTTTTGTGAATGCTGGCTGCCATACGCGATAAAGCCGCCATTGACTCCCCCTGGCTTCCTGTGGTAATCAGAACCGTTTTTTCAGGCGGATAGTTCTTTAGATTCTCTATATCAATCAATGTTCCCTCAGGCACCTTAATATATCCGTGCTCACTGGCAATCTCCATAACCGTTACCATACTGCGGCCTTCCACAACCACCTTCCGGCCATACTTGTAAGCGGTATTTACAATCTGCTGCACGCGATCCACATTGGAGGCAAAGGTAGCCACTATAATTCTCTGGTTTACATGCTCTGAGAAAATAGAGTCAAAGGTTTTGCCTACCGTCCGCTCCGACATGGTAAAGCCGGGACGGGTAGCATTGGTACTGTCTGCCAAAAGAGCCAGCACTCCCTTTTTACCCAGCTCCGCAAACCGCTGCAAATCAATGGAGTCTCCGAATACCGGCGTATAGTCAATCTTAAAATCTCCTGTGTGAATAACTGTTCCTACTGGAGAAAAAATAGCCAGGGCCGCTGCGTCCTGAATGCTGTGATTGGTCTTGATAAACTCTACCCGAAAGCTTCCAAGGCTCACGGACTGACCGTGCTTCATCACCTTTCGCTTGGTATTCTTCATCAAATTATGTTCCTTCAGCTTATGCTCAATCAAAGCGATGGTAAGCTTCGTTCCGTATACCGGCACATTCAGCTGCTGAAGAATATAAGGAAGAGCGCCAATGTGATCCTCATGCCCATGAGTAATAACAAAGCCCTTTACCTTGTCAAAATTCTGCTTTAGGTAGGTCACATCTGGAATAACCAGATCGATCCCCAGCATGTCATCCCCCGGAAATGCCAGACCGCAATCCACAACAATAATGCTGTCCTCATATTCAAAGGCCGTGATATTCATTCCTATCTGTTCCAGGCCGCCCAAAGGAATAATCTTCAGCTTTCCTTTTCCATCCTTTTTACCAGGCCGCCTAACCGGAGCAGTCAGAGACGCTTCTTTAGAACGCTTTGCCTCTGTCTGCCTAGATACGCCTGTGCTCCTGGCGTTCTCCGCGTCAATAGCCCGTCCTGCTTTCTGTTCGCTGCGGCCCCTGGACTGTCCTTGGTTCTGTCTGGCGCCAGAAGAAAGCCTGCGTCTGCCTCCCTCCCCCTGGACATTCTGGCTCTTCCCAGCCTGCTCCTTTTGCATCTGCTCCTTAGATACTGCCCTTCTGGGAGCTGGCCTCCTTCTCTGAATCTGTTTTGCCGGCTGCTGCTCTCCTGGCGTCTTCGCTTTTGCCTCTGTTGTATTCTGTTTTTCTTCTAAATTCAATTTTGTTCCTCCAATTTTCTATTTTTTAAGTTCTACGTCTGCATCGCTTAAAAGCTCCTCAAAGATACCCATCAGACTGTCCAATTCCTGATCATCTTCTACAAACTCATATACAGCCTCGGCATCCTGACAGCCGGACACATCCCGAAGTATATAACATTCACCGTCCTGACCTTCAGGAGCGTCTGTCACAAGCAGGTATCCCCTGGCATTTATTCTTGTTTCTTCCAGTACATAAAAATTCACAGATTCCCCTGAATCTGTTATCATTGTTATTAAATTGTCCTTCTTCTCTCCCATGGTTCTCTCCTGTGCTCCGGCCCTTTTTATTCCAACACACCGCACCGGGCCGTTCCTTAGTATTCATCTTCCGCTCTCAGGCTCAGAGAGTCCAGATAACCCTGAAGTATGATGACAGCCGCAATTTGATCTACGTGCTCCTTCCTGCGCTCCCTGCGTACGCCGCTCTCCATAAGAATCCGCTCTGCAGACACTGTAGTCAGCCTCTCATCCCACAAAATAACAGGAAGTCCGGTGCGCCGTTCCAGAACCGCCTTTAACTCCTCTGTCTTTTTGCACCGCTCTCCGATTGTGTTGTTCATATTCTTAGGATACCCAAGAACAATTCGTTCAATCGCATATTCTTCGATTAAAGCTTCAATTCTCGCCAGAGTACGGCGAAGCTTATGTTCATCCTTCCTGGTTATGGTCTCCACCGACTGTGCTGTAATACCTAAAGAATCGCAGACTGCGACCCCTACTGTTTTCGATCCGTAATCAAGCCCCATGATCCTCATATCCAGTTCCCTCCAACTGTCTCTATCTTCAAAAATACACAATCCGGCATTCCCTTACATATACTGCAAATCACGTCTGCTGCAGATCATGTCAAATATCCCCTACTAGCTTAAAAGAGCATAAACCCTTAAGCGGCAAAAAGCTGCCAGACATTTGCCACCTCAGAAGCTCGCCCATGGCCCGCTGCATGCACAAATAAACGAACGCACGACAAAACCAGCTGGCTATCCACCAACTGATGCGTCCCTCTCATATCCGTACATTGCCCGAAGATCCGGCGGATCTTCCTTTTCTCACGAAGCCTGCACACTGCCTGTCCCGAAAAACATGCCCAAAAACACCTGTGTCCAGACAGAACACCGGCTTTTTACACATGCTTCAATCTATCGGAAACAAGCGTCAATATACACGGCCATCAGCTCCTCCAGAATCTCATCACGTTCAACCTTCATAATCAGGCTTCTGGCGCCCTTATGGCTGGTAATATAAGTCGGGTCCCCAGACATGATATAGCCCACAATCTGGTTAATAGGGTTATATCCTTTCTCGGTCAAGGCAATATATACCTGCTCCAGAACCTCACTGACTTCCATCTTCTTATCCTGAACAGCTTGAAAATATTGTGTTTCAGTTATATTGCCCATGTCATCACGTCCTTTAAGTATTCCTTTTTATTCTACCTTATCTTTGCCCATTGGGCAATAGACTATTTTCTTAATTTTTGATCATAATTATACCATATTTGCAAAATATCGCACAATCATCTTGTCCTTCCCTTCTTCTGTTCCTATTTTCCCTCAAGCTCAACCGCCAGAAGCTGATCATCCAAAAGCCTTCCAGCTCTGACCCTGCATATTTGCCCTGACAGCGCCTTTTCTGAAGCATCAGACCCAAGCAAAAGCGCCGCCTTCACATATTGAGGCGTAAAACCGGTCATATATCGTCTGCCCTTAATCTCCTCCGCTTCCTCAAACAGCACGGAAATCTCCCTGCCTGCAAAACGGCTGCGGTACTCCCTTGACATCTCTTCCCCCAGACGAAGCAAACTATCACTCCGTTCTCTCTTTACCGGCTCCGGCACCTGATCCGGCATTACAGCCGCCCTGGTTCCTGCTCTCTTAGAATATTTAAAGACATGCAGCTCATAGAAACGAACCTGTTCCAAAAACTCCCTAGTCTGCTCAAACTCCTGATCCGTCTCACCTGGAAAGCCAACAATTACATCTGTAGTAATGGCGGGCTCCTGAAAGCAGCTTCTTAAAATCCCGCACCGTCTTAAGTAATCCTCTGTAGTATAACGTCGGTTCATCCGCCTCAAGGTCTCATCGCAGCCGCTCTGGAGGGACAGATGAAAATGTGGGCAGAGCTTTGGCATGGCAGCCATCTCCCCGGCAAATTTCTCCGTGATGATTCTTGGCTCCAGGGAGCCTAAGCGAATACGCTCCAGTTCCTGTATCCCGTTCATTCTCTTTATCAGATCCAGCAGAGGGCCATGGTCCCAGTTTCCTCCCTGAACCGGGCCCTCCTGCTTATGCTCCATACCGTAGGAGCTTAAGTGGATTCCGGTTATAACCACCTCTTTGTATCCTCTGGACACCAATTCCTTCACTTCCCGGATTACAGACTCCGGCTGCCTGCTTCGTACCCGGCCTCTGGCATAGGGGATGATACAATAGCTGCAAAACTGATTACAACCGTCCTGAACCTTGATAAAAGTCCTCGTATAGCCTGACATCCGGCTCAAACGGAGCGCTTCGTACTCCCGCTCATGGGCTATATCCATCAGATGGAGATCCGCCTCCTGCCTTCCCCCCTCTTTCAGATATGAATCCAGAATATCGGCCAGCTCTCCCTTTTTATTATTTCCGATGATTATATCAACTGCATCGTCCTTTTTTAAGGAATCGGCAGCAACCTGAACGTAGCAGCCCGCCGCCACCACCACAGCCTGCGGGTTCAGCTTTTTTGCCCGGTGAAGCATCTGCCGGGATTTGCGATCTGCAATGTTGGTAACAGAGCAGGTGTTTATAATATATACGTCAGCCTGTTGATCAAACGGCACAATCTCATAGCCTCTGGCTTCAAGCTGCTGCTGCATAGACTCAGTTTCATATGCATTTACTTTGCATCCCAGATTATGAAGGGCTGCTTTCGGCATGGCATAACCTCCTGTTCACAATGTGTCACAGTTTCCTACTGTGTTTTTCATGCAATCTCACTATTGACTTTTGCCCTTCCTGTCTGTAGTATTAAAGCCATGGAGTCTGCTGATGGCTACTCCGCTTTAACACACATCACAAGGAGGGTTCTTCGTATGAAAACAGTTCGTATTTCGTTAAATTCTATTGACAAGGTAAAATCATTTGTAAATGATTTGTCAAAGTTTGATTATGATTTTGATTTAGTTTCCGGCAGATATGTTATTGACGCCAAGTCCATCATGGGAATCTTCAGTCTGGATCTGTCCAAACCTATTGACCTGAATATCCATGCAAACCAGGACGTGGATGAAGTTTTAGCAGCCCTGTCTCCATATATGATTGATTAATACAGATTCATACTTATAGCCATTTAGCTGTCTGCCAGTGATTGCAGGCAGCTTTTTATATTTTTTGTATCTACCAAAGCGTACCTGCTGATTTACCTCTGGCAGACAGAGGGTATGTGGTTCATCCGGCCCCCTCTGTCTCGATTTGTAACGCTCTGACAAGCCTCCCTGGTAATTGGGAGTCCCAAAAGTCATTCGTGGCTTTTGGAACGCCCTCGGCTTAGAGGTAGTTCCTGAGCTTATCCCTGGCACAGAATTTCCTCTACGGTCACAAGAGCCGTCTCCACCAGAGCGTCTATCTTCTCAGACAGATGGCGCTCTGAGCTGTGGATTACATTGATATTAGGCTTTGTCACCGGATGCTTTGCCACGAAAATGGTGCAGCAGTCTTCATAAGGCAGGATAGAGGTTTCATATGTTCCGATTTTTTCTGATACATCCACAATCTCCTGCTTGTCAAAGCCAATGACCGGGCGAAACACAGGCATGGTGCATACCTCATTAGTAGCAGCCAGAGACTGGAGGGTCTGAGAAGCCACCTGGCCGATGCTCTCTCCTGTAATCAGTCCAATAGAGCCTGTGCGCTTCGCGATGGTTTGAGCTATCCGCATCATATACCGGCGCATAAGGATTGTAAGCTCTTCATGGGGGCATTTATCATAGATATAAAGCTGTATATCCGTAAAATTCACCACATGGAGCGTTATTGGCCCTGCATATCTGGCCACCAGATTGGCCAAATCCACTACCTTCTGCTTAGCCCTGTCGCTGGTATAGGGCGGCGCATGAAAATACACCGCTTCAATCTTAACGCCTCTTTTTGCAATCATATAGCCTGCTACCGGACTGTCAATGCCGCCGGAAAGAAGCAGCATAGCCCTTCCGTTGGTTCCCACCGGCATGCCCCCAGGTCCGGGAATGATCACAGAAAAGAGATTTACCTTCTGGCGCACCTCCACCCGCAGCAGCACGCTTGGATTATGGACATCCACTTTCATCTGGGGGAAGGCCTCCAAAACAGCCTCTCCCAGATCCCGGTTCATCTGTTCGGAATTTACTGGATATTGCTTGTCACCTCTCCTGGTAACCACCTTAAAGGTGAGATTCTTGTCAGGATACATCTGATCCATGTACTCTACCACACGTTTTTTCAGATTCTCGTAATCCTTGTCATCAAACTGAACCATAGGGCAGATATCTGCAATTCCAAACACACGCTTTAAGGCCTCTATTGTATCATCATAATCGTAAGCGCCATCTGCCTTTACATAGATGCGTCCCGACTCCTTTGTTACCTCAAAGCTCCCCTCTACATCCTTTAAGGCATAGCGAATCTGCTTCATCAGGGCGTCCTCAAACATATAGCGGTTCTTGCCCTTCGTGCCGATTTCCGCGTACTTAATTAAAAATGACTGATACTGCATGCTTTACCTCTTTTCTTCCTATCTGGCATCCAGGCTCTTTTACCTGCTGCCTTTATCCTACATTTGGAAAAGCTCTGTCCGGATGGGTATCCAGGGAGCCTTTAGCCTCTGCGATACCGCCGAAGAGCCGGCAGAAGTCCTTTCAGAGCTTCTGCACAATAATCCACTTCCTCTTTTTTATTAAAAACACCCAGGCTGAACCTCAGCGTGGAATCCAAAAGCTCCTTCTTTACGCCCATAGCCCTTAGGGTTCCGCTGATGGCAGGATGGTTGGAGGAGCAGGCAGAGCCTGAGGACACATAGATCCCCTTATCCTCCAGAGCATGAAGAAGAACCTCGCCGCGAATCCCCTCAAAGCTTGCGCTCACTATATGAGGAGCGCTTTCCATTCCCCTGAGGCTGTTAACAGTAACCCCCTCCAGGGCTTCCAGCTTTTCAATGAGGTAATTTTTAAGATCCGCTATATAGGCTATCTTTTCCTCATGATCCCTATACATTTCCTTTGCCGCCACACCCAGCCCTGCAATGCCCGGAACATTTTCCGTGCCGGAACGCATATCCCTCTGCTGGCCTCCTCCATAGAGGAGGGGATTGATTTTTACACGCTCATCAATATATAGAAAGCCTGCTCCCTTTGGGCCATGAATCTTATGGGCGCTGACTGACAGCAAATCAATCCCCTGCTTCTTAGGCCGGATAACCAGCTTTCCATAGGCCTGTATGGCGTCCACATGGAATAGAATCGCCGGGTTCTCCTTATGAACCAGGGCGGCAATTTCCTCCACCGGCTCAATGGCCCCCACTTCATTGTTTACATACATCACAGATACTAAAATGGTATCCGGGCGGACAGCCTTCTTAAGCTCCTCTAAGGAAATATGACCCTCCCTATCCACAGAAAGATATGTTACCTCAAAGCCCTGCCGCTCCAAAAACGCCAGGGGATTGTACACAGAGGCATGCTCAATGCCTGTGCTGATAATATGTTTTCCTGCCCTGTGATTGGCCATGGCGCAGCCAATCAGGGCCATATTGTTGGACTCTGTACCGCCGGAGGTAAACAGTATCTCCCTGTCCTTCACCCTCAACGTCCTGGCAATCTCTGCCGCTGCCTGGCGCACATATCCCTCTGCCTCCATGCCTTTTCTATGCCTGGACGAAGGGTTCCCATAATCTTCTGTCATCACCTTCACAACAACATCCTTTACGCTGTCCAGCACACGGGTGGTAGCAGAATTGTCAAAATATACTTCCATTTATTACTCCTTACACGTTACTTAGCAAAGCCGCCTGATATGTTTGTGAAGCCTCTTTATACGGCAGAAGCCATACGATACCAGGGCAGCAGCCCTTCCCCCAATCCTTTAACGTTGATTGCGGGTTTCCCGGCAGCAGTCCAGTTTATATTCCCCCCTCCAGCCGCAGCATCAGAGCCGACAATACCACAAGCCCTGCCGTCTCCGTTCTGAGAATCCGCCGCCCCAGGCTTACAGGCTCCACGCCCATATCCATCGCCAGCTCAATCTCACTTTCATCAAAGCCTCCCTCAGGCCCTATAAACACAGCCATCTTTCTTCCCGGCTCTACCTGACTCAATGCCTTTTTGGTGGACTCCATCCCTTCCGTAAGCTCATAGGGAATCACTCGCAGGTGAAAGCCTTCCTTCTCTGTATAAGCAAATGCCTCTTTCAGAGTCATAATTCCCAATACCTTCGGCACCACGCTCCGTTTGGACTGCTTGGCCGCGCCTTCCGCAATCGCCTGCCACCGCCTTAGCCTGGACTCCTCCTTTCTGGCATCCAGCTTCACGACCACATGCTTTGTAGCCACAGGCACAATTCCAGCCGCTCCCAGCTCCACCGCCTTTTGAATAATCCATTCCATTTTATCAGATTTAGGCAGTCCCTGAAAGAGCCAGATTCTGGCAGGCAGCTCCCTGGATTCTTTGCAGGCTGACTCGACGGCCGTCAGGGCCTCATCCCGTTCCAAGCGCAAAACCCTGCACAGGTAATCCTGCCCTGCTCCATCACTGATCAGCACCTTCTCACCCTCACGAATCCGCAGAGCATTCCTCATATGGTGCACATCCGGCCCCACAATTCTGATACGGCCCTCTACGATCTGATCCGGCGTTACAAAAAAATGATGCATTCTTTTTCCCCTTATTTTCTTCTGGCTGTCACAGACACCCATTCTCCCTGTCTGGTAATCTCCAAAATCTCTAACTGGCTACAGCCTTCAAATGCAGTCTTTACCGCCTCTTCCTTCATATTAATTATACCAGAAGCTATGAAAAGTCCTCCCCGCTTCAGATGAACCGGAGCCACATCCACCAGCTTAATAATTACATCCGCAAGAATATTGGCAACCACTACGTCATATTTTTCATATCCAGCCCAGGCCTTTACAGAAGGATCATCAATGATATTCCCCTGGAGCACGTGAAACCTGCCTGTAGAAATTCCGTTGGCCTCCAGATTCTCCCCAACCGCTGTAATGGCATTCTCATCCAAATCGGTACCCCAGACCTCTTTCGCCCCCAGCTTAAGGGCCGTAATTCCCAAAATGCCGCTTCCGGTTCCTACATCTAATACCAAGGTCTCCTGATCCATCCACCTCTTTAGTTGTCGGATGCAAAGCTGTGTGGTCTCGTGCATTCCGGTTCCAAAAGCAGTTCCCGGATCAATCTGTACCAGCAGCTTGTCCTTATGCTCCTCAGGAATAGGCTCCCAGGTAGGCTTTATTAGAATATCGTCCACTGTAAAGGGCTTGAAATATTGCTTCCAGTTATTAATCCAATCCTTATCCTCCGTTTCAGAAGAAGAAATGGTTCTGGCTCCCAGGTCTGTGTAAAGGCTCAGACCGTCCAGCCCCTCCTTAACCTTTTCCAACATTTTGGACACATCCGCATCCTCCTCCAGATCCTCCAGATAAAAGTTTATTCTGGCAATTCCCTCATCTGGAGGAAGCTCCGGGAGAATATCAATAAACATCCCCTTAGTCTCCCTCTCTGTCAAAGGAACATTGTCCTGAATCTCAATCCCCTGAATCCCCATATCATCCAGCATGCTGCCGATCAGATCCACCGCCTCTGTTGTAGTTGTTAATGTAAATTTTTTCCACTTCATATATTTTTCTCCTATCCACAGCCTGGGACGACTATTCCCTCTTTTCTATCATCTGCCGCTTATAATCGTTACAAACAGAATGGCCAGCACTGCTAAAACCACAGGACGAACTACCTTTTTTCCATCCTGAACCACCAGACCCGCCCCTATATAATGGCCCGCGATTGAGCAGAGGCCGGCTGCCAGGCCCAGGGGATAAAGAACATTTCCAGTTGCTATAAAGGTTACAAGAGCCGCTATATTAGAGGCAAGGTTGATCACCTTGGTCTGGGCGGAAGCGCTGCGTATATCCAATGCAGCTGCGCCTGTAAGCAGAAGAATTAGAAAGGTGCCTGTTCCCGGCCCGTAAAAGCCATCATATCCGCCGATAAAAAAAGCGGCTGCCAGAGAGATAGCAAAGACCTGCTTTTCAGGAATCCTTCCTGTTCTTTCATTATCTCCCATATCCCTGCTGCGGAGCACGTAAAAGGCTGCAACCGGCAGCACCGCAAGCATCATATTCTTAATGACGCTCTCAGGCACCAACAGGGCCAGATGGGCTCCCAGCGCTGAGCCTGTAAGCGCGGCAGCAGCGGAGCATGCAGCCATGAGCATTTTCCCTTTCAGATAGCCGTTCATGGCTAAACGGGCCGCGGATACGGCAGTTCCCATAGATGAGCTCATTTTATTGGTTCCCAGCGCTATATGGGCCGGAACCCCTGCAATCAGGTAGGCAGGCAGAGAAATAAGACCTCCTCCTCCTGCAATGGAATCTACCAGCCCTGCCGCAAACACCAGCGGACAGACAATCAAATATTGTAGCATGATTTTATCCTCATTTCCGTAAAACGCGCAAAACAATCTTTATATTAACATAGATTATAGGGACTGGCAATAAGCGGCAATTTTTTTTTGCAATAAAACTCAGACGCTGCGCATTAACCTTATGAACGGATGAAAGTAAGCTGCCAGGAGCCAAAGGTCTGGCACAAGCTTTGCAGCAGATTTCGCTGCGGGAAACTTCCTGATTGCATTACAGCTCCATCACACACCCGGATCATTCGGTACAGGCAGCTTAAGGAAGCTACAAATGATTTTCTTTGATCCACAAATGATAACCGGATCTTTAAGGTACAACAGACAGTCTTTCAAAAAGGGAGCCGTAAAATGAAAAATCCATTGCGGCTCCTCTTTTTAGCGTTTGTTGGCTCTGATCTGACAGCCTTCGGAGCATTTTTTCTCCTGCCTTTTAACTGTGGCTCAGGAAGCTCCAAAAATGCCCCCAGATGCCAAAGGCTGTATTCAAGAACCACTTATCTCTCCAGTTTCTTAACGAACAGGAATAATTTGCGGATTTTGACAAATACTAATCTTACTTTATTTACCAAATATTAAAGTGAGGAGAATGAGATTATGAGCAAACAAGCACGTATGTGGTTAATCGGAATCATTGCTGCACTGGTTATTATTTTACTGATCGCCGGCATCGCCAGCAACAAAAAAGGCGGTAAATCCGGGACTGAGCCATCCTCGCTGGTTCAAGAGACATCCGGCAGTCCCCTGACGGCTGGCTCCGGAAATGCAGAATCTGGCAAAGCCTCCAAGGGCAATGAAACCGATCCCGGCAATTCCCAGGGCTCTGTGGCAGAGGGGACAGATGCTTTAAACCGCTATCTGACAGAACAGGCTTCTATTATGATGACAATGAAGGAAGAAATGCTGATCAGAGAGCGGTCAGGCAGCGCCGCCGTAGACTTCTTAAAGGGGATGATTCCCCATCATGAGGCTGCCATTAAGATGTCGGAAAGCTATTTGAACTATGGTGGAGCTTCAGAAGAATTAAAAACGCTGGCCCAAAATATCATTAAAACTCAAAAGGACGAGCTAACGCAGATGAAGGGTATGGTAAGCGAATATGAAAAAAACGGACCTAAGGACGATGCCAACGAGGACGCTTATCTTGAAAAATACAGCGAGATGTTCTCTGACGATTCTATGTCTCATCACATCAACCCTGATGGAGCGGAACATTTGGATCAGGCCTTTGCAGAGGGAATGATGATGCATCATCAAATGGCTGTGGATATGGCTAAGGATATTCTGGATTATACGGATCAGAAGGAAGTGAGGGAACTGGCTCAAACTATCATTGAACTCCAGGAAAAGGAAATTTCCCAGATGGAAAAGCTGATCCAATAAGCCGCAAAGCCCGGTAATGCAAGGTCATGGCATCCCTTCTGTGAGGGCAGCCTCAGCCTGCTCCAACGATTGATAACCAGAAAGCTTTGCCATGTAGAAAAGATTCAATTCCGTAAGATTTTTCCCCTCCTTTTTTAAGCGGCATATCATTTTATAGTAAAGATCCAGAGTCCGGTCTGAATAGGTTCCCAGCTCCCCCCTCAGGTAAGTTTCCATTGATGTATCCCAAGGCGTATCCTCCTGTGTGCGAATCTTCCTTCCTCTTGCCCCTATCTTCGGATACCGTTCCAAAAACTCCTCCGCCCATTTCATCTCCTGGGAAATGATCGCCTCTTGGAGCTTTATCCGCTCTTTTCCCCGCGCCGGAAGCGTCTTCGCAAAGCCGGCAAACTGCTCTGGAACCGTGCTCTCCATCATACGGGCATACTTTTCTGTCATCAGGTTCCACTTCTGCTCCTCCGCCTTTTTTAAATCCTCATGATAGCTTTCAAGCGCCTCTAAATCCCATGTAAGGAACTGGCTTTTCCTCATAATTTCAAAGGTTTTAGGGTCATCCTGGCAAGAGGCCCTTCCCCCCTCATTATGGACTCCCTGAAATTGCTTCCATTCCAGTCTTATGATTGCTTCGATCTCCATTTCTTTTTCTTCCATTCAGTTACCTCCTTATTTCCTGTTCATCTCTCTTATAATCTTGCATATTTCCTGCTGCTGTGATTCTAAAAAGCTGTCCCTGCTGCTGCTGATTCCCTGCCGGTTCAGCTCCTTTACAAGCATCCTGCATATGGCCTCCATCCGTTCCTCCATCGATGCATCTCCAGGCTCCAGCTCCATCAGCTCCGTTAAGGCCGGCTTTAATTCCAAAAGGCAGGTGAAGGCTTCCATTCCCCGCATGCGCCATTTATAAAAGGGCATATAAATGTTATTTAGCAGGTAGGCTATTTCCACAGCGCCCTTGATAAACTCCGATAGAGAAAAATACATAGCGCCCTTATCCCCCCTCAGCCTGGATCGGCCGTAATTATACTGTCCGGCCTGGGCCGTTCTTCCAAGGGCCTCAGCCAGCCATTTTAAACGTACCCTCTCAGGGCAGGACAGGAACGCTTCTCTCCGTTTTGTAAACTCTCCCAACCTATCCACAAACACTTCTCCGTTTGTCGCCGCACAAAGGGCCTCCTGAGGAATATTCAGCCACTGGCTTTCTAAAGCCGGAGCGTTCCTACAGCCCGCCAACCGCTGATAAAAGTCCCCTATTTCAAATACCCCCACCCGATTCTGACCGTAATCCGTAGCATTTCTTGCCGGAAAGCCCATAAATTCTCCAGGAAGGCTCTTGTAATCCTCGGAAAGCTGCGCTCCTATCGCTTCATAATCCCGTTTCTCAAGCCAAAGGCAAAACCCCGGCCCATAGTCATGGTCAGAAGAATAGGCATCATCAAACCCCAGACATTCTGATCCCTCCCCCACCAGTCCAGCCGCTATCCGCTCCGCATATTCTCTATATTTATTCTGAAGCATCGGCTTTCCATATGTGGTAAAATATTCCCGCGCTATGTCCAAACCGCTTATTCTCTGTATTCTGACAGAGCATCTTCGTTTTTGGAGATCCTTCACAGTTTCCAGATTTCCCAATGTCACGCGGTAATAATCATTCTCCCCATAGGTTCCTTCTATCTCCTTTAAGGCCTTTTCATAATATTTTATAGATTCCTCAAGGTTTCCGCTATGAAAATAAGCCTCCCCTAAACCAGCAAGAGCCGACGCATAATGGGAATCCTTCTGATCCGGCTCAGCTTCAAACCGCCTGACCGCTTCCTTCATATGTTCCGTACCTTCCTGAATCTGTTTTAGCTGAAAGCAGATATTGCCCAGATTCGTATGGGTAATCGCAACCTCTGCACCTGCCCCATCAATCTCCTTTATTATATGCATAGCCCGAACCAGCTCATCCTTTGCCTTCTCCAAACGTCCCGTTTCCCCATAAAGCAGGCTTAGATTATTGTGCAGAGCTGCCATACGGTAATCTGTTTTTGGAATCCACCGCAGCAATACCTCATATGCCTCCTTGTAAAGCCGCTCCGCCTCCTGGTATCTGCCCGCTGCCCGATAACCGGTAGCCCCATTAAGCAGCAGCGTGCCATAGCTAAGAGAGCCAACAATCCCCATGGAATCTGCCATTTTAAACGCTTCCTTCATACAGATGATGCATTCCTCATAGCGGCTGGAGCCTCGGTAATATCCCATTAGTTCATTCAGGATACCGAATACAGCCCCGTCATCTCCTGACGACGCCGCGTCTTTCAGTCCCTTCTTCAAATACCCTTCCACTTCCGCTATCCTTCCTGACCCATAGAATAAATCCAATTCTTTCAGATAGCTATCCAAATCAAACATAATTTCCATCTCCTTTACGTACGCTACGCCCCCCTGCCGCCTTTACTAATTATAACATTACCTCTTTTCATGCGCAATCCTATGTGCGTTTTCTGAGCATCTTAAGAACAGTCTGCAGCCTCTTATTATTTCTCTCTTGCAATCTACGCAAATTGTGATACAATAAAACAGAAAACAGGGAGCTCACAGCAGTGGGCTGAGAGGGAGCTGACGCTGCTCCGACCGATAACCTGATTTAGGTAATGCTAACGTAGGGAAATATACGATACTTCATTTCCGTGTATATGCCGGTGGTACCTATTTGTGGTGCCGCCGGCTTTTATCTTTTAGGAAACTTACATCAGCATCAAAGCTCCGGACGAAACAGACAAGCTGTCCAAATAGGGTTCGCCTGTTGCAGCATGGCTATACATGTATCTTCCTAGGAGGGCTCACATTGGTATTACAAAATCAAAGCTTAATAACAGAGGAGACGCATGATGAAGCAAATAATTGACAATGTCAGAAAAGCCGCTCCACCATTCCATCCATGCTTCTGGCAGGAAAAAAAGCCAATGAGCTGGGACACAAGGTGGTTCTAGATCCGGTGGGGGCAGGAGCCAGCAGGCTCCGCACAGAAACGGCTCTGAACTTAATGAAGGAAGTGAAATTCGACGTAATCAAGGGAAATATCTCAGAAATCAAAACACTGGCCTACGGCAGCGGAAGTACCAGGGGTGTAGATGCAGATGGGGCGGATGCAGTTACAGAGGAAGCCCTGGACAGCTCTATTGCATTTGTCAAGGAATTTGCTGCCAAATCCAGGTCTGTTATCGCTATTACAGGAGCCATTGACCTTGTAAGCGATGCTGCCACCTGCTATATAATACGGAACGGCCGGGCAGAGATGGGGAAAATCACAGGAACCGGCTGCGCTATGGGACTGGCCGGGGAGATCGGCTGGCGCAGTATGGCTCCAAGTGACGGCAATTCTACCTACCGGAACCGGATGATTGACGCCATCTACCACATGGACGGCGATACTCTGGAGAAAGGCGCAAACCATGAAGTTCGATAAAAAAGAGCTTCTGCTATGTGCAGTTACAGACCGGAGCTGGATGGATGGAAAAACCCTGTACAGCCAGGTAGAAAAAGCCTTAAAGGTCGGAGCGACCTTTATTCAGCTAAGAGAAAAGGAACTTATGGAGTCTGCCTTCCTAAGGGAGGCCAAGGCTATCAAGGAATTGTGCGCCCGATACCAGGTTCCCTTTGTTATTAACGACCGTGTGGACATTGCCCTTGCCTCAGGCGCAGACGGAGTCCATGTGGGGCAGCAGGATATGGAGGCCGGCCTGGTTCGCAGGAAGCTGATTACCTGGGGGTAGGAGCTGTTTTCAGTACCAACACGAAGCCAGACGCAGCAGAGGTAAGCCTTGACACCTTAAAGGCGATCTGTCAGGCAGTTTCCATACCTGTCATTGCCATCGGAGGCATTTCCCAGGAAAATGCAGGGGAGCTTAAGGGCTCAGGCATTGCAGGTGCAGCTGTGGTCAGTGCAATATTTGCCGCAAAGAATATTGAAAAGGGTGCCAGGATTTTAAAGGACAAGTTAAAGGAAATCATTAGAACATGATAGAGGGAGCCATATTTGACATGGACGGAATCCTTCTGGATTCCATGCCTGCCTGGGAGCATACAGGGGAATTATATCTAGAATCACTGGGCATACAGCCAGAGCCAAAGCTGGACTGGGTGTATTAGGGCTGTTGATTGTAGTATTCTCCACAGTTACAACCACCTTCCTGGATGCCTATTCCGCAGGTGTTTCCAGCGTATCACCCCCCCCCCCCTCAAAGACTCAATGAGAAATGGGTAGCTGTGGCAGTAACGCTGGCTGGCATTGCTGGAGCCATTCTGTATCCTATGGATAACATTACCAGCTTTCTGTATTTCATCGGCTCTGTGTTTGCCCCTATGATTGCCATTCAAATAGCAGATTTCTTTCTTCTAAAAAAGGGGCATGGACGGGAATCTGTCAATGCCAGTAACCTAATTATATGGGCAATCGGCTTTGCAGCCTACCGGATTCTTATGAGGATCGATACGCCTCTTGGAAATACGCTTCCTGATATGGTGTTCACCACCATGCTCTGTCTCGCAGCAGGCTGGGTTCTTAATTGGCGTCAGGGCACAGCCGGCAGGAAAGCCAGCCAAAAATGAAACGAAAGCCTTTATCAAAGATATAGCTGTAACCAGCCCCCAGTCCGTTGCAGACAATCCTTAAAGCCACTGCTCCTGCCGGCCCAAAAAGATTGGCGCCTGCCACCAGAGCTCCGAAGGTATTGAACATGGTCTGACAGGAATATCCCGCTGAAAAGCCCACGCCTATGCCTCCTACCAAACCCAAATTAGCATAGATGCCTTCCGGAAGGATATAATATAGCCCTAAAAACAACAATCCTCCCACAACATTAAAGGGAAGCCGCCGTTTGATTCGATAGACAGAATCCTTCTCAAAGGGAAGCAAGGTGGACATAGTTGCAATTCCGGCCCACATTGCTCTTGGAAGCCCCAGCAGGGAAGCTATCAGCAATACCGAAGAGACGCCCAGCGCAAATTTTATGTACCACTGAGAGCGGGCTCCCTGGAGATGAAACTCTGAAAACAGATGGGAAAAGCAGCGCTTATGAACTCTGTTTTTCTGATTTTTATAGAAAATCATGGCAGAAATCAAAGCGCCGCTTGCTAGGGCTGCTACTCTCATCAGATAGTCCTTTCCGGTAACATCATAGCCCAAAAGCAGAAGATATCCCAGCACAAAGGTGAAGTGGTTTGACATAATTATATTGTGGCAGCTAAGTATAAGAATGCTGAACATACAGATCCCATTCACGATAAAGGCCCAGCTTGAGGGAAGCATATTGGAAAGCCTGGGTCCTGCTGCCAGAATACCGAAAATCAGCCCAATCACTCCGATTCCATGGGTAGTTTTAATTCCAAAATCAGCTGCTCTCAGCACTAAAAGGGACAACAGGATAACCACTCCGGCAATGCTGTTCTTCGGTCCGAATATGATTGAATAGGCTGTCACCACAGCCATACAAAAGGCCAAGGTTATAAAAACCTTCATAACATAAATAAACAGGTGCCGCTGCTTCTCCTTCTTTGTCTTTGCATTTCTTATAAGGGCTTTGGAGCCCGCTGCATTCAGCTGTAATTCCTGATATAAAGTCAAAAAACCTCCTCCTTTTTCTTTGTCATAATTTGATTCGCTCTGTGGATAAGACTGAAAAGCATCCGAAGGGACTCCTCATCCATCTCCCTCTCCAGCCTGCAAACCGGTTCCAGATAATAGCGGCACAAATTGTCCAGCTCCTGTCTGCCCTCCTTCGTAATCCTGAGAGAGCAGCTTCGCCTGTCCTGCCGATCGTAATGCTTGGTTATCAGCATTTTTAAAGTCAGCTGCTCTATAAGCCGGCTGACAATGGTCTTGCTAATTCCCATCTCCCGGCTGATCTCCAACGGCGTAGAACCACTTTTCAGCGCAATTCGAAACAGTGCGTCCACCTCCTGCGCCGAGGCCAGAGCCCCTTTTCTGGTTTTCCTGATCAAGAGGCTGCTAAAGAGACGAATGGATTCCAGATTTTTCATGGTTTGAATCCAGGCTTCCTGTTCCATGTGGGCTTCTCCTATGACATATAGTTTACTTTATGAACTATATGAGATAATACTGCATTACCAGCTTTTTGTCAAGCACATAATTCCTGCGTTTCCTCAATTTTGTATAGGATTACAATGCGAGTTTACCAACCGTTTTATGGATCTACCATTTTCTTTAATGCTCTGCTCTGGATCCGCTTTAAGGTTTTCTCAGACCGTTCACCATTTTCTTCGGTGAAAAGTTTGGTGGTTTCTGTCCATGTTTGATAATTAACTAAGTGGGTTTCTATCACAAATTTCTTATTCGGGCTTAAAATATTTAATGTCTGTTCAATGATTTTGGATTAAAAGCGATCACTATATTGCAATATTTCATGAGGGCTTTCCCTTAAAACCAAGCATTCTTCTAAAAGTGAATTCTGTATTTGCTCTGCGCGCAGCTGGCGCAGCAATCTTTTCAATCGTACTTCTGTCATCTTTTCCTTAATATATTCCTCTCCTTTTTTACAATAAACACCAATTCCTGCTATTTTTCTACACACAACATAAAAGTGGCACTGTTGTAACATCGAAGTGAGTCAATTTCCAACTACTAACTTATATACCCTAAACATCGATTTACAATCCTTAAAAGAAATCGCTTTACCAGATTTATACACAATATCGGAAGGTTCCCAAAATGTAAGCCCCGATACCGCTATACTCAAAGCGTTACCATCAGTGTGGTAAATTAATTATGAAAACATGAAGAGAGCATTCCAATCGACAAAAGCTCCGGCCAAACAGGGATGAACAGTACACAGATTTTGAACGGCTATAAGATGTTAGATGGCATAGCTACTCCAGTGCAGATAATCCTCCAATTAAACAATATTCAGCGAGGAGAAACTGCCTATACGGCTTTATCAACAAATAATCCCAATTTGCCAGCACCAGAACCGGGAGTGGAATATATTGTCATAACATTTAATATCACATCTGAATCCGGTGAGGCAGATATGCTGGTGTTCGAAGAAAGCAATGCTGCTTTAGACGCAGCTAAATTGTTTTTCTATCTTTCTAATGGAGGCAGCAATGCTGAGCAATTAACCACTCTTTTACCGGATAACATTTACAATTTATCGTTTAAAAAGAGAAGCACAGTTACAGGATCGGTGGCTTTTTTACATAGTACAGATAGTAATGAGCCATTGAAATTTGTTGGATTTGGAAGTACGCTTGTATTTGCCATAAATAAATAATTAATACAAATTTCTTTAAACCTGATCGTTCATGATTTAAAGGAATTTTTTATATATTCATTTCCATTTCCTACCTAATATCATATCTACATCCTATGTTCGCTTATATATTAATGCCAAGTATTCATTTCGCAAAAAATATTAATGCTTCTATTTGCTATTTTCAGATTATCCATTATAATAAGGGAAAAGGGCAGACTTTCTTCTGGCTGGATGAAGATAATCCGGGTGCAAATCAACCTTTTTCAGCTTGTAAGGAATCCGGGGAAATGTAACGCTTCGGATGATACCGCTGTACATTATAATGAGAGTGATGACTGGCCTGCTCACCCGCCTGTAGGTTTGTGGTTTAAGTATGGCGTTGTGGATGATTTTATGCGGGAATAGCTGGTTAGGAAAAATGAGCTGAAAGTTGGGGAGATTACCAGAGAGGAATATTGGGAGTGGAAATTGAACTGGCCGGAAACCTGTGATGATTGTGGAAAATATAAGCCAAAGAAAAATTGGAGGGGTAATAATGAACGAATTATCTGTAATTAAAAATAATATTGAAACTTCTATTAGTGACTTCAATCAACCTTTTACAGAATACTTGACAAATCTGGGACTACCAATTGATGGCGTTTTATCTCCTATTGAAGAAAGACAAATAGTAATAAACTCTATAGAAAACGAAATCAAAAAAATACCCGTTGAAAATAGACAAATGGCAGTATATCTAACACGCTTTCTATCTTCTGTTGCTGCCGGATTATTTGATGGTGCGGTGACGTATTTATGGAATGAGACTATTAAAAGTCTTAGACAGATGATAATATCATTCGATTTGGATTATTTTTATAAAGTTTGTGAACAGCTAAATACTCGCTATAAAAATATGAAAACAGAAGATGAATTAGCTAGTGTCGGAGATTTTGACCTTCTTACTGCATGTAATAGAATGGGATTAATAAGTGACCATGTATTTGAGGTATTCAAATTTATAAATTATATGCGAAATCATTCTAGTGCGGCACATCCCACAGAAAATCAAATAAGTGCATATGATTTGCTTAGTTGGCTCAACAACTGTATAAAATATGCTATTAATGCAACCCCAAATGAAGAAGCCGTTAAACTAAAACAGCTATTATATAATATTCGTACCACAGAAATACCTGAATCTGATTTACATTATATTGGTGAAAATATTAAAGATTTACCACAAATAATGGTAGAAGATTTATTATCTACCTTATTTGGTATGTTCACCGATCCCCAAATAACTCAAACTATATCTAGTAATATTAAATCCATTGCTAAATATGTTTGGAACCTAAGTAGTGAAAACAAAAAGCACTCTATAGGAGATAAATATGGATATTTTCGTAAAAATGGGGATGTGGCACGCAAAGACAAGGCCAATGCTTTTCTAACACTCGTAGATGGTCTATCATACAAAGATGAAGATAGTATATCTCAAGAACTTAGAGAAACTTTAGCAAACCTGTTAAGCACTCATAACAGTGCAAACAATTTTTATAACGAAGAACCTTGGGCTAGACAATTAGATACTATGCTTCCTCCTTCTGGCAATATTCCAAATAGCGTATTAAATGATTGGGTTAGGACTATAGCCATTTGTTATACAGGGAATGGGTTAGGGTATAGAGAAGGTGTTGACGAAGGAGCTGAGAGATATTACAAGAAGTTTATTAAAAATTTTGACAATAGAGCCATATCAATATTGTTAAATCTTATGGAAGATTCCACTTTATTAATGGACATTGATATGGCTAAAGCTACAAGAAGATATAAAAAAATGTGTTCTTATTTACAGACAATATGTAAAAATGATTTTCTAAATAATGCGCTAGAATACATAGCAAACTGCAGCGAACCTTTGAGTAAAGTTCATAAAACAACAGCATATAAAGAATTGCTTGAAAAAGTAAATTTACAATTTTAGTTATAGGTTATGAATATAGGAGTGGAGGATGCAGACAAATTCCTGGACTGGTTATGCAATCAGGCCGAGACTCTGCCGGTACTCCCAAGAGCTCATATTTAAGGCTGTTTCAAAGTGGATCTGTTGCTACGATAAGGTACAATAAGGGACCTGTTGACACTACCTCATTTTTTTGTCCGCTTCAGAAGAAACAGTACAGGGGGTAGTGTAGCTTCCTTCTTTCTCCCGGCGTCCGGGCAAAAAAAGCAGGAAACTGTTTCTGATTTCCTGCTCGGTGGGTGGCTGGTATTCAGTTGTTCCGTGTTTGTTACAAAAAGCTAAAATCAAAAATGAAAACGAGAATCTTCTTTGAAGCTGCGCCGTTTGGGATTTCCCTCACTCCGATAAATCTTATGCTGTTTCAGGTCATAAATAACTGACCATACTGTATCTTTACCGGTGTCCCTGTCATATTGACAGAGAAAACCATAATCGCCGGATAGCAGCTTTCTCGCAAATGTCAGGTCGAAATTCTTATTATCTTGAATGGCAGAAAGCAAAGTTTGAAACCTTGTCTCTGCAAACCAATCATCAATACCGGCACTGTTATAATCCGTCATTTTCGTAAGATGAAAAGCATTTGTGGCGCAAACAAAGGAATGAGTATTGCTCAATGATGTTGCGACTTCTACACACTCCGAATTACATTCGACAAGTGCTATTTTTCCCGATGTGTCTGCTAAAGTCAGTGTTTGCGCAGAAGCGACTGGTAATTGGTGCAAACAAGAAACAGCTTCCGATACATTTTTGCATTTTTCCAGCAAGTATCTGACAATTAAACCAGCGTTAAATCCCGGTTTGCATTGGTTGGGATAAACAGATGTTAAACCAGCAGCCAAACCATGTTCATTAACGCCATCTTCAACTTCCACAAAAGCAGTTGTGTTCCCATTAAAGGAATATGCCCCATCGGTTAGTCTATAAATCACATTCAAATTTAGCTTTTCGATTTCTGTCAGAAAATCACTGTTCCGTCCCAGAAGAATTTCCTGCCTGGTAGTGAACGCAAAGCAGGAGCAGTTACAGGCTGGCGGCATAGAGTACATACTAAACAATACTGCCCACAAGATACGAACATCACAATGTTGTCCATCTGCAAGACCCTGAATTTCTTCTATAATTTCATGGTAATATTTCTCATAGACAGGGAGACAGGACAAAGCATAGTCGATTCGTTCCTGCGTAATTTCAAACGGAATATTTTCTAAAATTATATTTTGGTGTTTCAACAGTAAGGAACCCCACCGAAAACCAGCTTCATAGTGTGTTCCCCTAAAATGTGCATGATACATTTTTACACGCTCCTTATTGATTAGATAAAGAGCTACCGGTAACTCTTCATCTAAGTGTAACTGAATAAAAATTTTAAGTCAAGCCCTATCTTACTTGCTAGACGGTAACAGCTTGCAGCGCAAGGTGCTTCCGGGTGGCAAGTCCACAACGGGGTAGCTGGCGGTAGCCAGCGCAGGGGAAGTGCAGCGTCCCCTGTGATGATTGGCAGGAGTTGGAACGCTGCAAGGTGTACTTCATTCTCCTGGCTTCGGGCAAAAGAAAAGCAGGAAACCGTTTCTGATTTCCTGCTTGATAGTGCCGCCAGCGGGCGGTAGGGGTTTAGTTAATTAAAATAGAATAATTCTTCAAACTTCTTATCAAGGGCAATACATAAAATGAGTGCAAGTTTGGCAGTAGGGTTAAACTGACCTGTTTCAATCGAACTAATGGTGTTACGGGAGACACCCACCATTTCGGCAAGTTGATTCTGTGATAATTTCAATTCTGTCCGTGTTTCTTTAAGGCGATTTTTTAATATCAGCTTATCATCCATATTTTTCACCGCTTTACAAGATCGTGGAAGATACAATCAGATTATAGATGTGGTATCCGGACATTACGAATACAAATATCGTATAGATGATTGCCATCACAAGCTCGCTCTTACGGCGAAGTTTAATATATTTCACCTAGAAGATCGTCATATCTGAGCTAAAAACAAGCGCCCACAGTCCCCAGTTTATGCCTTCGCCGGCAAATATCTGTGTCACGAAAAAGATAGCCGCCAAAACCAGCTGAACTATGACTGCACTTTTGTTTCAAAATCATGCCGACCTGTTCATCCGTCACAAGCTCCGGGTGGGGCAAATAGCTTTCCAGTGCCGCCCCTCTGGTACAGAGCCGGTGCGTCCGTTCCTTCCGAATCAGCGCCCTGGCCTGATGGGTCAGGCGCTTTTCCTCCAGCTCGGCCCAGCGCAGCTTCTTTTCCGTTTTTTCTATTTTCTGATTGAATTTTTCCAGCTTTTCACTCATAGGCGGCTGTCCTCCTTATTGGGTATGAGTACATATATTTTGTTGGGTTCCCCGAAGCCCTGACGCACTCGCAGTATCAGTCCAGCGTCCTCCAACTCATTCAGGGAACGCTTGACGGTCATGGTGCTACGGGCAAGTGCCGCTGCCAGTTCCACGATGGGGAAGCGGATAAACAAAATCCCGTTGCTATCCTCCATACCGTCCGTGAGGATTTCATCTAACAAGCAGGCATACATGACTTTTGCGGTGCTGCGGTGCTGCTGACCGGCAGCCGCAGCGTTGCACTCGGCAGGGGCATACAGGGCGGCAGGGGCGTGTCGGTTATCATAAATTCATAATTCATTCGGCGGGTGTCCTCCTTTTTGCTTGTTTGGATAAATAGCGGGGGCAGTCAATGAGAACAGCCCGGAAGCTCTGCTTGCACTCATGTTGGCATTTCCGGCAAAGTTCATTGTAGGTTCTGCGTCCCCGGTCGTTGAGGAAGAAAGCAATCTCTTTCTTCAACTTTTTTGACATTCTCGGCATAGTGCCTCCTTCATAAAAATCCACCCATTTCAGCCGTAACAGCCGGGATGGACGGAAAGCAGGTTTTTGTGTAGCGTTTCGGGGCGATTTTCAAGGAAAATACGGGCGTAGAGCTGTCTGAAAATCTCCCTTAGTATTACGGACAGGGTAGACTATACCCTGTAAATTTGTTGTGTTTCGGTATCGTTTCGGTGTCCATTTTGCCGGTTCTCCCTGATGTCGTTCCTGCCCCCGGTTCTTGCGGCGGCGTTTCGTCCCCGTTGGTACGCTCGTTGCGGTCAAGGTTCCTCCATCTCCTTGCCGGAAGTCACTGCGGTACTTCGCCGGGGGACATATCCCATACAGGACAGTCATTCGATTGAAATAATCCATCGATGAACTACCTGTATCATAGAACATTTTTGTGCCCTGTGCCGTATGTCCGAAAAGTAGGAATTGAGGGCAAAAATCAAAAATTTCCACGCTTTCGGAAATGGTATGGTATAATGCTCGAAAGGGCGGCGGGGAGCCGCTGGAAAGGAGTGCGCCCATGAAAAGTGCGACTACAATTCAGGAAAGACTCTGGGAACTGCGTAAGGACAAAGGCTTAAAGCTAGAAGAACTGGCGGCAGCAACCGGTATTTCAAAGTCTGTTCTTGCAAGCTACGAATCCAACGATTATAAAGAAATCAACCACGGCAGTCTTATCACGTTGGCAGATTTTTACGGCATATCCCTTGATTATCTGTTTTGCCGGACAGAGAACAGGGAGCAAATCAAAACGCCCTTAATGGAGCTGCATTTGAACGATGAAATGGTGGAGCTTCTAAAGAGCAGGCGTATCAATAACGGGCTGCTCTGTGAGCTTGCCACCCATAAGGATTTTATCAAGTTTCTGGCGGACATTGAAATCTATGTGGACAGCATAGCCACCATGCAAATTCAAAACCTGTACGCCCTCATTGATACCATCCGGCATGAAATCATTGAACGGCACCGCCCCGGCGAAGATGACCCGTATCTGAAAGTGCTGCAAGCCGCCCATGTGACGGATGACGAATATTTCAGCCGCATGGTGCTGGACGATATAAACCTGATTATCTGGGACATTCGGGAAGCACACAAGAAAGACAGCAAGAGTGCGCCCCAAACCACCGTTGCCGATGAGCTGAAAGAAAATCTGGAAGCGGTTGAAAATTTCAAGGGCAGCCGTCAGGAGAAAATGGCGCTGCTTTACTGCAAGCAACTCGGTATCAACTATAAAAATCTGTCGGAAGAAGAATTTGGCTGGCTTATCCGTATTCTCAAAAAATCAAAGAAAATGGGAACGCCTATCAGCCAGAGAAAAAACGGTAAGTCAAGACCACCCGCTAAGTGAAGTTGTAAGATAAATGTAGACACATGGGAAA
>ERZ773217.775-NODE-775-length-29158-cov-4.134419_pt1 | contig 29158 bp, 27 predicted proteins | sample MGYA00580995_ERZ773217 | MGnify/ENA primary metagenome ERZ773217 (study PRJEB29015, sample SAMEA2737772) | human gut metagenome | biome: human gut; feature: human-associated habitat; material: faeces | place: China | collected 2012 ...
CTGATAAATCCAAGCTTTCTTGTGCAATTTTAATAAAAATATACAGAGAGGTCTCAGGTTACTTATAGGTCACTTATAAATAATTTATTTCTACATGTTTTTAAGCCATAACTCTTGTTTATCAGCTTTGTGCTTATAAACTATATATTTAGATGCCATCTTATATAAACAAGTATTCAACACTAGCACATCCGCTCGAGTTAAATTTCTAGTTGGAGGATTCAAAATATTCATTTTCTCTTTTTCACGATTATAAGCTTCTTTAGGTATATCAGATAAATCCGTACTTTGTAATTTTCCTAAACTAAATTCATTTAAAACACTTTTTAATTGGCTTTCAACTTTTTTCATTTTATGAAAAAAAAGACATCGATGTGGTGTTATTGGGTAAAATATCATATCTTCTATTTTTTGTTCATCCCAAATATTAGGGATAATGATTATTGGATTATCAGACGAAATAAAGTGAATATCTGAATTATTAATTCCAACACAAATATGCCCATACTCAGTTAATAAATTTTCTACTAATAGGCTTTGTAATTTCATATCGTCTAAAATTTTGGAAATTTCTTTCATCAAAATAACATTTTCCAACTCTTTATCAATATTCTTTTTGTACACTTTACTATATAATTCCAGAAGTCTTTGCTTACCTTGAGGAGTTCTAATAAGCTGTATCGCCAAACATTTATAAACTGACAAATAATGATAAGGATATTTTGGTAAAAACCATCTATAGTTTTCATCTATATTTTGAACTATATTATTCAAAAAACTATCTACTGTATTTGCCAATATTTTTTCAATAGCTTGTTCATCAATATTTTCATACTCTAACAATAACTCCTTATGAATATCATAAAAATATCTCTGTGCGAATATTTTTTCTACACTTGCACAGAAACTTTTATTAGTACTCTTATCGTACAACTGACATTGTCCATTTTCAGAAAAAGAACGTAGATACGCTCTTGGAATATAATGTTCTTTTTTAGTTTTATTTTGAGCCATCACAATTTCACTTTCTCCCGCTAATGATTTTGTAAAACACTCAGCTTGTTAACTCGTACACTGTAATGATTATCAGCATAACATTTTTCTAGCCACACTGATTATAAAATCTAATATTCTATCCAAAACCATTCCAATAATTACAGAAATAATAAATACAATTTCTATCACAAATGGATAACTTACACACACATTCATTTTTTCAATAAAACTCCATTGTGTAAGCTTAGCAATACCAATTACATATATCATACAAACCGAATTACCTTTTTGCCAGAAAGAAATTTGATTTCAAAGATAGATGTATCTTAAAAATAATATTTTTGTGGATAACTATAGTCATTATAACGTGTATTCACTATGATATATGGCATATTAACACCACTGATAATTCTATTTTGTAACACAATTGTTTTATATTCTTCTTCTGTAATCTGATTATATATCGTTGCATATTTATTTTTCCATGGCATACACTGCATAACTCGTGGAATATTTTTAAATGTACAATCTTTCATCCAAATATTTGATACACCACCACGTACTAAAATGGCTCGTATTGTCTTGCTCTTATTATATGATGTATATTTTCCCGCACTATTTTTCCCAATATTCGTAAATATTGTATTCATTATTGATGTATTTTTCCAATTCATCATTTCGATTGCACCACTAACACAATTTTTGATCTGACAATCAGAGATTGTAATATTGGTATGATATTTTTCAACTGAATATTGATGTGTCCCAATTGCTTTTTCTAGTTTTGAAAATATACAATTTGTAATCTCTACATTTTGATTCGGTGTGCAATCATATTTGCTCCAGTCATGTGTAAAACCTTTCGTTTTCTTATCTGGTGTATCAAGATTGATTGCTTCTGAAGTATGTTTTTTGCTTGCCTTGTAACCTGTAAATGTACAATTTTTTATCGTTACATTATTTGATGCATCCATTTCGATAAAATGTCCATATTTCATATTTCTAAATGTAATTCCTTCTATTGAAATATTGTTATTATGACACATTACAAGACCAATACAATTTTGTTTATTATTTCCTTGATATGCCTGATCAATCACTGCATTTCCCGTAGAATAAATTTTTACATCATGGACTCCATCATATTTTCCATGAACACCCTTTTTCTTTGCTTTGGATGGTTCTAACAGTTCAAAAATGCCACCACTTGGTTTCATTCCTTTGTTTTTTGTCTTCATTGTCTTCTTAATTATAACACCATCTTTTAGTTCTATCGTAACATTCGATGGAACGTATAAAACATTTGATACTTTATATGTACCTTTTTTTAGAACTAACTTTCCGCCACCACTTTTTTCAAGTTTTTCTAAATATGAACGAATCACAAAATAATTCTTCGTTGCAGAATTATATAACACTGACTTTTTGTATTTTCCTTTGTATGTAGAAGACTTTGGACTGATTGAATAGTTACTTGCTGCTTCTACTTTCTTTATCTTAGACGGAATTGCTATTCCTGTAAATGCCATAACCCCTATTAGCATATATGATAATTGCTTTTTTATCATTTTATATCTCCTTCATGACTTCATAAGGTCCTAGGTCACTTATGATTCTCTAAATTGTAAATACTTTACACGCTTTTCTTACCACATACATTCTTACAAATTACTATTATGGCAATTGTAAACGCACCATAGCATGTACCTAGACAAACAAAGGATCATTTTTTATGATCTCTTGTTTGTCGTTTTTATTTTTCTGGTATTTACTGGAAGATCTTCTGACCATCGAAGCAGTTTCTCTAAAAATGAAAGATCTGTATCTTCCATATGTTTTGAAATCTCTGTTAATAAATATTCAAAGTATTCATAAGGCTTCAGATCATTTGCTTTGGTAGTTTCTGCGATACTATAGACGATCGCTGCCTGATGTTGTTTTACGTGCGAAAACAAAGCATCCGCCAGTGGTTTAATCACCACCTGACTGCGAAACAAATCAAACGTTCTCTGGCAAAGTTGTCCATCAAAGTTTCCCATCTTAATGTCCCTTGCAAATGTCTCTTAAGGTCTCAGGAATCTTAAGATTTCCCTAATATGGTAACTGTTCTTTCTAATCCTCGTCTTATATCATATGTTGCTGACCAGCCCAATTTTTGCAATTTACTCCCATCCAGTCGTGCCTTTGTTGCCACACTATAACCTGCCTTTTCAACTTCATCTGGAAGTTCAAAAATCACCTGTTTTCCTGCTAATTCAGCTAATATTTCTGCCAGATCTTTAAGCTTGATATCTGAAGCTTCATCTGCTATATTATATGCCTCTCCACTTTTTCCTTTTAACAAAATTGTTAAAAGACCCGATACCGCATCCGCTACATATGTATAAGAGTAAAATTGGTTACCTTCACTTTTTAATACAATATCTTCACCTGCAATTGATCTACGAATAAACTGTGATATTGCTTTTGTATCGCTCATTAACATTGTAGGTCCATACGATCTTGTAAAGCGAGGGATCACCACATTAAGTCCTTTTTGTTTCTTATATGCCTGACATAAAGCCTCCCCGCAACGTTTACTTTCTGGATATCCCGCTCTCAGTGTATTTGAATCAATATAACCGCAATAATTCTCAGCAAATAATTCAGTATTCCCTCTATTTTCCCCATATATCTCATTTGATGATGCAAAAGCAAATCTTTGAGCGCTATGTTTTACCGCAAACTCTAACATATTGTTTGTTCCGATAATATTCGCTGTAATCGTCCCTATTGGATCTGTTGAATATGCTATCGGATGAGTATTACTTGCCATATGTAACACATAATCTACATTTTCAGCAGAATCTAAATCCAGCCTTTCATTGATATCATGAGATATAAAAACAAAGCATGGCAGGTTCCAGTATACACCAAATATTGCTTTTGCTTTTTCAACATTTCGTCCAATTGCATATATCTTACAATTCAAATCATCATTAATATTTTTATACATTAATACATCTATTAAAAAACTTCCTATCAGACCACTTGCTCCAGTAATAAGAAAACTTTTATTTTTTAATTCATCCCAAGGCAATAAAATTCTAGCTACCTGCTCAATATCTTTTCTATACAATCGATTTTCTATCATTACTATGTATCTCCATATCTGAATTTATTTTAACCACATATCCTTGTCTAATTTAAGGTATGCTTTGAACATTTCCAAATCATCTTTCGTTGTAAGCTTAATATTCTTGTCTGAACCTGCCGCAAAATGAAGAGTTACTCCCAGCTCTACCATCATTGTATTTGTATATGATGATCCATAAATTCCCACCTTTTTTTCAAATGCTTCATGATATTTTTGATCTAACAGCTCATATTTGTATGCTTGTGGCGTTGACACTCGTCGAAGAGTTTCTCTCGGAATATACTGCTTTGTCGTACTTTCATCTTCCTTGTCTATAACAAATATCTGTTCATTATATGGCATTGATGTAACAGCGTTTCCATACTGTGAACATTTACTGATGACATCTGACAAAACAGACGGCTCAACTAATGGCCGGATTCCATCATGAATAATGATATTATCATCTGCTTGAGCCTTTCCTTCTAATGCATATACTCCATTTCGAATAGATTCCTGCCCTGTCTTTCCCCCGGAAACTATCCATTTTAATTTTGTTATATTAAATTGCTTCGCATATGCCCAGACAATATCATGCCAGCCATCAATACATACTAATTCAATTGCATCTATCTGTGGATGTTTTTGAAAACCTTCTAATGTATACAATAAAACCGGTTTGTCATATACATTAATAAATTGCTTTGGCAAATCTTGTCCCATTCTAGAGCCAACTCCACCTGCAATTATTATTGCTATATTCATTTCTCTATTTCCTTTCTTTTTAATCAACCACGGGCATCCTGTTTAATTATTTCTTTTATAGTTTCTCCTGCATTTTGCTTCCTTCCGAACAATTCCTGCAGTAATTGCAATCGGCTTTCCTTTAATACATCTTTTCCATTTTTCAGATCATCCAAAACTTTTTTCAATTCTTCCCAATTATGAACCCAATAAAATCCCTCGGACATTTTTTTTGATAATTCATTAAATGTATCAACCTTATGACAATAAATAATCGGCTTTCCTGTTGTAAAGTAATCTGCAATAAAGCTTGAGGTATCTGAAATAAGACAATCTGAATTAAATATGGTATTAAAATAAGATTTTTCTGCATCAATACTCATGTTATCTGCTTCTGCATAAATTTTCTGATATGCATCTGCTTCTTTTTTAGGAAATTCGCCTGTTCTGTTCCAATTTAAAAAGGCCTGCGGATGTGGTCTGAATAATAAAGAAACATCTTTATGTTTCAATGCATACTTTACAATATTATCTTTGTATTGAAAAAAATTGCAATTTCCTTCATTGGTACACCATCTTGGTGTCCACATAACACGATAGTTGCCTTCCTCAGCAAAATCCCATCCTTTCGCAAAACTCTCCTTATATTGCTCTAAATTATCATATCTAGGAAAACCTGTAACTACCGTTTTAACATCATCTATTAAATATTTTTTTAAGATATCCCTTACCATATGATCATCAATATTATTTTGTGTAAAGTAAAAAGAAATATCACACATAAAATCTTTTGGTGTTGTCTCTTCTAACACACCATTTCCAATAAAATCATATGCATACGGCACATAGCAGATCTTTGCATATTGTGCCACGTTCCAACTTTTATATTCTTCACAACGAGTTATATTATAAGGTTGCTGAAAAAAGACGTAATCTGGATTAAGTTTTTTTAAATCAAACCACTCTCTTTTTTCATAATCATAGCCATTTATACAACCATACTCTTTCCAAAATTCTTCTGCACCCTCAGACTCATATTCTTCATGATTTAACCCTAAATCTGGAAGTTCTTTTTTATTTGGAATTGCTACAATAGAAACATTAAAATCCTCATCCTGATTTAAAACATCATAAACACTATGCAATGATTCCCATACAGCTGGTCTATGACATACAAAAATAACATTGATCTTCTCATTATTTAAAGTTTTAAATTTTAATCTATACTCAATTGCTTTTCTTCCATTCAACACACATTGATGTTTCACTTCATTCAATTGATTCTCCAATATTTCATTTTTTTGAACTAAATTACTTATTCCAGGTAATTTTTTTATTAATCCTTTCACATTGTTTTTAATATTCATTTCAAATTTCCCTTATTTCTTTAACAGTACCTTCATTTTTTGTTTCGTAATTACTTTTTGTTCTTTAGTTAATCCAATAATATATAACATAACAATATATATACATCCATATATACAACAAAATGAAATCAACTTAAACCAAGAATCTATATTTATAAATTGTAATAATAATTTACAAATTACAGTTAAAACACCTACTGGAATTATCCACTTAAACATTTTTTTCCAAAATACAGATATATTTAATCCAATTTTACAGTGATAATAGTAATTCATAAATATTCCATGTCCAAATAAAGTGGCAAGTAATGTTCCAAGACACGTTCCTATGACTCCATACATCTTTATTAAAAATACACTTGCTATAACATTTATGCACGCTACAAAAAAATATACTACAGATCGTATTCTATGCATATTTTTTGCATTTTGTATATTAACTCCCAATGTCTGCACTGCTGGTATATATCCAGATATCATCAGAATAACTGTTGCATAATAAGATATATCATATTCTTTTCCAACCCACAAAGTAACAAACTGTCGACCTATGAGCAAAAATCCTGATAACACTAATAACATCAAATAATTATTAAACTCTCCAACCTTTGTAAATACATTGGTAAGTTCTTTTTCATTTGAATCCCCGATTGCCAATCGATTAGCCTCTGGCACAAACATCTCTGGTACGATCCATGAAACTGTCGTATAATAATTCTTCAGATTATAACCAACACTATATATTGCAACTGCAATTGTTCCCGTTAATCTTCCCAAAAGAAATTTATCTACATTAGAATTCAATTGATCCACTATATCACTTAAGAAAATAAAAAATGTATATCCTAGAAGTTCTCTAAAAATGTGATTATCAAAGAAATACAGATTAATCTTCATCTCCAGCTTAGAATAACAATACCATACATTTAAAATTAATCTAACAATCGTTAAAAACAACGATGCAGAAACAACACCAACTGATCCAAATCCTAAATAAAGCAATGGGATATTTAAAATAGGAATTGCAATATTGACTATAATTCCAACAACCTTTTGATATACAAACCTCTCATTTGCAGACATAAAAGCAACATATAAACTATTTGGAAAGGAGATCGCAAGATTTATAACCATTATGATCAATAGTTTCTTGGCTATTACATAATCACTAGAAGTAAGCTGCGTTCCCAGGATTCGAATATTAAAATATAAAAATACTCCCGCACATAAACATAATGTTGCAATCACAAGAAATACTTTCATAAACAATCCATTTACATTAGCAACTTCTTCGTCATCATTCTTACTTTTAGCCAAAACATAATATCGTATATAAGCACCATTAAATCCCAAATTCATTAAATTTAAGTAATTAACAACAGAAAGGACCAATTGATACAATCCATATTCACTTTGTCCTAATGCACGGATCATAATTGGAGTATAAACCAGCCCAACAATAATCGTAATTATCTGAGAGAAAAAGGATAGCACTATACCTCCCGATATCTGTTTTTTCATTTAAAAATCTCCTTTAAATAATACTTTATGTACTGCTTTATGACATAACTTTTTTTCTTCCATAAAACTTTCTTTATCATGATTCCTAATTCTTTATCATTGTCTCCAACATCTTTATACTCTAACAATCTATAACAATAGGACGGCATCAATGATTTGCAACCTTCTTCGTATTTCTTACACTTATTCTCACCCAGAACTAAATGGATCTTTTTTCTCCATATGTACATCAAAATAATTGCTGTTGAATATCGTTCAATAATCGATTCCTTAAGATCTTTCTCTACTAATCTTATATCAACATCTAGCCCCTGAACATTCAGAACCGCCTGTTCCAATTCATCCATACTGGTATATATACTTTGTCCAGTCTGACGGTATGCATAAATTGCTTTGTTCACAGCAAACATTTTTCCATAATTCAAGCTGTTTATTACAATATTATTGTCATCAAAATATCCCAATTGTGTAATATATTCAATTCTATCATGATCAAAAGATTTTTTATGCACACACGCACCTGCAGGTATATAAAAATTTTTCAAAAAATCTTTTTTTTCTATATATCTATTTTTTACTTTATCCGATAATAAAATCGGATCTTTCAAAACGCCTTCTACATTGTAGCAAAATCCAAATGCAACAATACTAACATCTTCTTTATTTTTAAAAATATTTACTGCATCCTTTATAAATGTTGTATCACAATAATAATCATCTCCATCCAATGTACAGTAAATATCTCCCAGTGAATGTTTTAGAATATTAAGCCTGTTAGCACTTGCTCTTTTTACGGCATCGTATTTCTTACCTCTTTCTCTTGGCATAACATACATTCTAATATTATCCGGATATTTTTTTATATATTCATTTACCCTCTCAATTGTGCCATCTGTTGAACCATCATCCCCGACTATTATTTCCCATTCACATGGTTTTTCAATAGCGAGGATACTATCTAAACTCTGTTGCACATATTCTTTTTGATTATAGTAGGTTACCAAAAAAGATACTTTCATAGATTTAACTCCCAAATCTCATAGACGCCTGTACGCCCGCCAAATCCTTCTTTCTGTGAACAAAGACCTTCATTTAAATAAATTTTTCCATGCTCTGTAGAAATACCAAAATCAAGCCATTTCTTCGTATTTTTATATTTCTCTATCACAGTAGCTACGGCCAGATCTAATGCTCCTACTGTCCTAGCCTCATCATTTGCAGCCATATATTGTGTATGTATAACTTGATCATATTCATATACTACAGTTCCTGCGATAAGATTTTCTTCTTTTAGTGCTGCAAATAAATGAATGTTTTCTGGCAATCGATCATGTAATAGTTTAAGTTCTTTACCTGTATGAACCGCTTGAACATTATGTCTCTGTGTCAATACCTCATTTTCAAGTTCAATAAATCGATTAAAATCCTGTAATTCTGTTAGTTCTTCAATTACAACACCTTCTCTTCTTGCTCTTGAAATCTGAGCCTTTCTACCTTTCGGCATTTTAAGCGGATCAGATAAGTTAACATAAGTTGAAACATCAACTGTCATCAACTGTGCACCATTTGCAAACAATGCAAACTTATCTTCTTCTGCAGATTGTTTATGATAAATATGTGGTATGCATTTGTATCGAATTGATTTAAATCCTTTTTCCCTTGCATAAATTATTAATGCAGCAAAACAATCATTCATTGTGTGTTGTTTCATTTTTTTATCTGTAATAAAACCACCATAAGTCAACCCCCCATGTGAAATCAACATTCCTTCATGTTCGCTCATTGGTAAAATAGAAATCAGCTTATCATCATTATAAAACATCAAAGAATGATCCTTAAATCTATCACGATGATAATCCATATATTTGCGATCGAACATAAACATATAATTTTTGCTTTGCTTATTAAATTGATTCCATTCTTCTACCCTATCATCAGAGTACCTTATTATTGAGATCATGTATATTATTGCTCCTTATTAAAATTCGTTTATCTTATCTATCACATATTGAATTTCTTCATCTGTCATTCCATAATACATAGGAATGCTCAGCTCTGTTTTGCTAATTTCCTCTGCAATCGGAAAATCACCTTCTTTAAATCCTAAATCTTTATAACATTCCTGCAAATGCATAGGAATTGGATAATGTTTATTCGTACTGATTCCAGCATCATTTAAAAATTTTTCTAATTCTTCTCTCTTTTCACATCGAATACCAAAAATATGCCATACTGGAACCGTATACTCAGGTACATATGGAAGAATAATTTTAGAATTATTAATTCCTGTTATATACTTCTCTGCAATTCTTCGTCTTTCAATATTTACTTTGTCAAGATATGGAAGCTTCGCTCCTAAAAAAGCTGCCTGTAATTCATCTAATCTGGAATTGTTTCCCTGCATTATATGATGGTACTTATAATCAGAACCATAATTGCCTAATGCTCTAACTTTTTTAACTAACTCTTCATTGTTAGTTACAACTGCTCCTGCATCACCTAATGCACCTAAATTTTTTCCTGGATAAAAACTGAATCCAGCTGCATCACCAAAAGATCCTATAACTTTTCCTTTATATGTAGCACCATGTGCTTGTGCACAATCTTCCACAACAAAAAGATTATATTTTCTGGCAATCTTCATAATTGGATCCATATCGCATGCCTGTCCATACAGATGAACCGGCATAATAGCTTTTGTTTTATCAGTAATTGCATTCTCAATTTTTGTTGGATCAATGTTAAATGTCCTAATATCTGGTTCTACAAATACCGGTTTTGCCCCAACATATGATACCGCTAATGCCGTCGCAATATATGTATTTGAAGGAACAATAACTTCATCTCCTTCTTTGATTCCCAATGCCTTTAATGACAAAAACAACGCATCTAATCCATTACCTACTCCAACACAATATTTAGAATCACAATACTGTGAAAAAGCCTTTTCAAATGTTTTATCTTCTTCTCCTTCTATATACCAAGATCGATGATACACTCGTTCAAAAGCATCTCTTAATTCTGTATTTAGTTCTTTTTCTAGTGGTTTAAACGTAACAAATGGTATTTTCATGTTAATTCTCCTTAATCATTTCATTATCTTCTTGTTGCTTTACAAATGAAAGAAATTCATCATAATCTCGAATATAATCTGACTCATCATACAATTCTGATGCTAATACCATTAATACGGCATCTGAAGAAAAATCAAACATTTCTCTCCACATATTATTAGATACATATAAACCTTCATATGGCTTTTCTAATGGTACTACCTTTTTTTCCTTTCCATTATCAAGCCTGATTTTGCAACTACCATGAATACAAATGAGAATCTGCTGAAGACATTTATGCGCATGATACCCTCTTGTAACACCATCTGCAGTATCATACATATAATAAACACGTTTAATTTTGAAAGGTATGTCTTTAAATTCTTCTAATGCCACCAATTGGCCTCTCTCATCTCCATGTGGCTGAAATACATATTTAATTACCTGCATATTGTTCATCACCTCTTGAAAATCATTTAATCATTTAACAAACCAGTTAATTTTATTCTTACTTACTTCTGGATGTATGTAAGCTTTTGTCCATCTCATCTTCATTCGATATAGAATTATTTTTGGAAAATATATAAGTTTAAGCATTTTTCCACACTGATTATTTTTTCTATATTTTAAATACTTTTGATATTTTTTTTGAATTTGATTTTTTATATTTCTTTGCTGAATAATCGTATTTGAAGCTTCAAAATCATTATGTAATAACTTTTCCCATTTATCATTTTGAGATGTTGAGATACCCGTTCCATACTCATACCAAACAACGAGGTCTGGATAATAGCAAACATGGATTCCATCATATATCATTATACGTATCATATAATCTTCTGCATATAAAATTCTATTTTTAATTAAATGAATATATTTTTTTAATACATCTGTTCTCATTAATTGTGCTGCACCAAGAATTGTATCATTTGCAACTATATAATCCAAAAAAATCTGTGAATATTTACTTTTCAAGCTAAAAATTTTCTTATTAACTGGAGATCCTTTTGTTTTAAAAATCTTCGTATTTTTTACACCCGAATAATATACAGCATCACCAAAAGATACTAATATATCATTATTCTTCATGTACTTCATCCAATTACATAATGTACACTCTTCATACAAACAATCTCCTGGAGCAATGGTCTTCGTATATTTTCCATTTGCATGATTTAAGGCATTAACAATGTTTAATACGGTCCCTCTATTACATTCTGCTTCTAGTATTAAATAATTATTAAATTGATATTTACCCATTAATTTTTGGATTTTTTCACTAAATATATTCTCAGAGCCATCATCTGCTACTATAATTTGTAGTGAAATATTTTTTTGTTTTAAAATAGAATTTAATGTAATTTTTATCTTTTCCCACTCTGAATTGTAAGTCACAACAATTACTGACATATCTATTACTTTATTCATTTTTCAGAGTCCTCCTTCAATCTATTTTACAATTTTTCTTTTTCTAAATATTTCAACAATTCTTCTCTTGCTTTTACGTGATGATTCAACATAAACTTTAATCTTTGAATATTATCCTTATTAGCATTTGTAAAAGAAGCTGCTTCTTCATGACGAATTGCAATACTAGGATCATATACCATTTTATAACTTTTCTTTTGACACCTATAAAATAAAAAAGTTTCTTCTTCATATAAAAATGGTTCTGGTTCAAAAGCTTTATCTTCTTTCATAATAAATTTTTTAGAAAAAATCAAGCATGAACCCTGCAACCCAACATTTTCATATCGTTTTTTATAATCCAACACATCTTTTCCCCTTAACGTTGAATACAAAAAATTTATAACTTTATATTTTGAACAAAGTCTATTCTTCAATGCATGAATTTTTAATCTTTTTTCAAACTTTAACGGATTTTTTCTATAATATTTATATTCTTTAATTTCATTAATAAGTTGTTGTTTATTAATAGGCGTTTTAAATAATGGATTTTGATGATCTTTATGTCTTGGAATATATACATCTGGACCTAAAACATAAAACTGGCTTTGTGCATAAATTTTTTTGATTGTCTCTTCAAAATTTTTTTGATAAAAAACAACATCATTATTGGTAACGATAATAAAATCTGAATCATAATTCTTTTTTACATATGTATAGCCAGCATTATTTCCTTTTGAAAAGCCTACGTTATTTTCAAGAAGCAATACCTTAATTTGGGGCATATCTTGGTATTTTTTCTTTAATTTCTCACCACTGCCATCTCCTGAACCATTATCAACAACAATTAAATTACTATCATTATTTGTAGTCCTTAATAATGATTCAATGCATTTTATAGTATCATTTAAATTTTTGTAATGTAATATCACATAACTAATACTCATTTCTTCACCTTTTTATTCTTGATTTTATTTTATCTATAGTACTTTTTATTCCATTTCTTTCTATATAAAGTTTAACCCTGTGGGTCATTCCTGGAATAAAAGTAATATAGCAATAAATATTTTTAATTACTCCCAAACGTTTTCTATATTCGCTTAAAGATAATATTTTTGCACTATCTAGGCCTAAATCAATCAATTTCTTCTTTATATTTTCAAAGCTATTGTTCGATATTACAATATACTCATGCGGAAGAAATTTCACAAAATCTGGTGTAACAATCAATCTGTAATTAGCTTTTAAAAACTTTATTTCTTCTGTTGTTGTTACTAACCCGCGAACATTATACATTTCTGTAAGAATTGTTAATTTATTAGATGGGTTTGGAAATATACATTCATCCCCTCTTATCCCATCTAGCCATAAAATAATAGGTTTTACAAATTTCTTTTCTTTTTTACTTCTCTCCAAATTATAAGCACGAACTGCCATTTCGCGCCCAGTATATAAAATCCTATTATTAATACTTTCATGAGCTAACTCTGAATATTTTATTTTTAAATCATTTTTTATACAAAAAGATAATTCTAACGGTTTTTTTTCAATCTCCCTAGGGTATCCTCCATATGAAGATTCTTCCGCCGCATCCCACATGTTAGTACCATTTTCAATAATAGCCATTTGATTAGTTCTCTGAGCTGTTTCAAAATTATTTTCCATTGTCGCTATATCTCTTATTGTATAGCAACATGTTTTATAAATAAGTTGTTCTTCACTAATTGCTCTATAATGTGCAAGCTGAAGATTATCAAGTTGGGTAATTTTCACTTTATCATTACCAAAAACCGTATGATGTCCCATTGAAAGTGTTAATCCCATCTCTCTATAATATTTTACTGGAATAATGGCTTTTGTTACAACTGTTCCATCAGAATAATTCCATGCTGGCTTACTCAAACAATATTGCATTTTTTTAGGAATAAATGTTTCTAATACATTATCCTCTTTTGTCATAACATACCAGCGCCAAGTAATATAATATATTCTATCTAACGAAAGTGCTTCTAACACCTCTCTTGGATTAGTATTTCCTGTTAAAAACTCGTCTGCATCTAATGGTAAAATGATATCCGGATTTTTTTCATTTGCTATCTTTGTTAAATATTTGTTATCTAATCGGTATTGATTATACGCTTCTAAAGATTCATCATAAACAGTTATCTTAAACCCCTCACCAATAAGTTTTCTTATAATCTTAATAGTACTATCCGTACATCCATTATCAATAATAACCATTTCATCAACAAAATTATAATTATAACGAATAAATGATTCTATTATCTCACTCTCATTATTCACCATTGTAAAAGATATTATCTTCATATTTTTCAATCCTTTAGCTATACCTTTGCCTAACATACTTTTCTTTTTTATCTACTACAATACTCCCTTTAGGAATATCTTTTGTTACTACAGTTCCTGCTCCAATCACTGAGCCTTTTCCAATCGTTACTCCATCTAGTATCGTCACATTACTTCCAATCCAACAATCATCTTCTACCACAATTCCTTTTTGACAAACTCCTTGACTTTTAATACTGCTCTCAGTATCAGAAAATACATGATTTTCAGCAAATAAATTACATTTAGGGCCAAACATTACATTTCGTCCAATAACAATTCTACCTGAACATCCAATATATCCATATGGACCGATAGAACTATGATCACCTATTATTAATCCGATACCATAATCCCCACCATAATAACTAGAGGGACGTATCATTACTCCTCTACTAATTGTCACATAATTACCAAACTTAATACCATCCGAACATAATCCTTGTATTTCAGAGTAATCCTCAAATTTCACATTTTTTCCACATCGTATTTTTTTTCCATGATAAATTTGCACATTTTTTCCAATTAAAAGTAATCCATGCACTTCTTTCAAAAATGGTCGTTTGATAATTCCTCTGACAAACTTAATAAATGTTCGATACAAAATAATTAATCTATCTTTTTTTCCAATCTCTCTATACATTTTTAATACTCTATTTTTAATACTAATCAACTGTTTATAATACGTATATAAAATAACTATGTTTCATAACTGTCAAATAGCTATGCATAACTATTAATCATATTCTCAAAAATCTATTATCTATATGCTAATCACTTCGTCTTTCTTTTAAATTAATTTTGTCTACTATATCAAAGAAATTAATATTTTCTCTTATCGAAATAAACATAATAATCTCTACTAATAAAAGATAATCAAATTGAATATTATATCCAAACCCTTGAAATAAAATGACAAATATAAATATAAAATAACGTACATCTATTTTTAAACCCTTTAACATTATATATACTAAAAGGCTATAATAACTAATAAAACCTACAATTCCCCTTGATACTAATATATTTATATAATCACACTCAATTGCCCATATTCCCCCATTGTTATATCTTCCATATAGTTCCGTTATTGTATATCCTGAACAACCGTATCCATATCCAAATATAATTTGTGATAAATTGCTTCTTTTTAAAATATGTATATAATCAGAATAATAACTTAAATGTGCCGCAGTACTAGCATCTTTATCCATTCCAAATAGTCTTGTCCATAAATTTATAATAACCTGTGATAATTTATCCATAATATCTGGCGTAGAAGCCGTAATGCATACAAGTATAACCACAATGCTGATTTCTATTAATTTTTTTGTCGTAATTTCTATTTTCTGATTATATATAGTTCTTATCATCAACAACATTATACATATCATCACTCCTAGTAAAGTAGTACTATTTCCACATAAAAAAGCCTCCAATACTATCACTATTCTAAAAAGTATATTATCAAAAAGTAACATCCCCATTACAAACAATGGTCCTAATACAACAGAATGCCAACTCAATCCTGATGGATACCATACCCAATCTCTTATAAACGAAGCATTAGTAACTGTATGTAATGTATCGACAAATATTATTTGATTAATATCTATCCCTACAATTTTATATAAAAGCAGTTGCAGGAAAAACCACACTACTTCAACTACAATAGCTACTTTCAAAGCTTTTATTATAACACTAATTACATCTATTTTACTTTTTATCATTTTATATAAATAACAAACCACACAATATAACGGAATTGACATGATTGGCAAATTTATAGCTGCTCTCCTATATACATCTGGCATTGAAGACGTAGTTGCAAATATCGCTGCTATAAATGGCTCTATAAAAATCCCTATTATAAAAATACTTTTTGCAATGTAAAAACGTCTATAGCTGATAAACATTATAACTACAAATAATATTTGCAGCCATAAGAAAAGCTGTTTTTCCTTAATTTGCAGCACAAACATTGGCGATACTATAACCATAATGTACAAAAAGTATCGTATATAATTTTTCATTTTTACTAAATGTTCTGTTCGTTTCATTTCATACTACCCTTTTCAATCATTTAAATATTTTAATAATTTTTTATTAATTTAAAGATTGTCTATATATCTCTATTAATTGTTGATAATTATCTTCTGGCATATATTTTTCTTCATAATCTCTACGGGCGTTTTCCCCAATCTTTCTACATTCATCTGAATTATTCCACAATTTACTTATTATATCAACAAATCCTCGTTCATCACCTAGTTTAACTTTATATCCGTTTACGCCATTATGCACTGCTTCTTCTGAAAATCCAAGATCTGTAGCAATCAACCCTTTTCCAAGACTTTCTGATTCAATTTCAACCATAGAACAGCCTTCATACCAAATAGATGGGAATATCACAAATTCTCCACCTTTTACAATAGACAAACACTTGTCATGCTGTGTATATCCCAAGAAATAAACATTTGATTGTTTCTCTGCCCATGATTTAAACTCTCCTTCAAGAGGTCCTCCTCCCATAACAACTAATGGAATATCTTTTAATTCATCCCAAATGTTCATTAACATTTTTATTCCTTTTTCTTCACCAATACGTCCATAAAATACAACATACCGTTCAGGCAATTCTTTCACTTTTATTGCTTTTAAATTTGCTTCTGCATCAGGAACAAAGTTATATTTTTTTATAATCTTATTTGGGTCAAATCCTATATTAATAAGTAATCGAATTTGATTATCATTTAAACAAATATATCTATCTATTTGTTCATAAAAACTTTTTCGAATTCGATGATATTTAAAAATCCCAGCTACAATAAAACTTTGTAATTTTGAATTTTTAAAACAACCATATTTAAACATACGAAAATATTTTCCATCCCCACATTCATTACATAGTTGCGTTCCTCGTAATGAAGTAGAACATGGACATACAAAACGTGTATCATGTAACGTAGCTACTACTTTTACACCACATCGTTTAGCAGCATAAAGAATAGATGGTGAAAGCAGTGGAAAAAAGGTATGAATATGTACAACATCCGGTTTTTCAGATCTTATAATTTTTTGTATAGCTTTATAATTTTTAAAACTCCATAACATTCCAAATGTACTAGCAATTTTTCCAAACATCCCAACATTATCAAATTCGTCATTTGAAACAGTATATCTAATCACATGATTTCCATGTTTCTCCAACAATAAAGTTTCACTCTTAAATACCTGATCATCTCCACTTGCTGATCCTTTTCTATGAAAATTATGAACTGCTAATATTTTCATTATTAATTCTCCCACTCTGTAAAAACATTCTCATACTGCTTACAGATTTTTTCCCATGTATATTCCTTTGCTACACGTTTTTTTGCTTTTTCTCCAAGTTTTTTTATTTCATTCAATTCCATATGATCTGTTTTATCAATTTGACTAGCAAGGCTTCCCAGCTTATCATTCCAATATAAAGCACAATCCTCCGCAACCTCTTTATTAAATCCTACATTTATAAGTAAATTCAAATCAGTGCTTCCCAGTGCTTCTATCAAGCTCGGATTGGTACCTCCTACTGCATGTCCATGAAAATATCCATATGCATCTTCTCTGATTTTCTTTAACAACTCCTGATCATAAACCGTTCCAACAAACTTGATTCTTTTATCCTTTTCAAATCCCGTTTTTTCGCGCAATTCCTCATAGAATTTATTCTGCTCTACATTCGTAATTAACACAAAATCTTTATCTGTATCAGAATTCATAAATTCACGAACCATAGTCTCATAATTGTTTTCTGGAACAAATCGTCCAACAACTAAATAAAATTCCTTAGGCTTCACATTGAATTTCTTATACCAATCAACGAGCTTTTGATCATCATCTTTTAAATTTGATTTTGCTATATCAGCTCCATAAGCAATAAATGTAGTATTCGGAGTATACTGCTTATATTCTTCCTGTATATATTTTTCAATATTCATAGAATCACAAATTAATAATTCTGCATGTTTTACCATAAGTTTTTCTGAAATTTTCCAGTATTTTTTTATCAATCCATTCCATTTTGCTCTTAGCCATTCATGCCCATCTGGATTTACATATAAATGTGCTCCTAGTTTGTCCATTTGCTTTTTAAAATGACCTATAAATGGTCCTATTCTACATGCTAAAACATAAATGACTGCATCTTGAATATTATGTGCTTTTATATATCCAATACACCATTTCAATGCTGCAATATCATAATAAACTGCTTTGGCTGGCCCAACATCTGGCACTGTAACATTAAAGCATTTAGCCCCATTATGTTTAAATCTTTTTCTTTTTGCATTCATACATGCTACATAATATTGTATAGATTCATCTTTTTGATATTCTGTCAACTTTTCAACAAAAGTTTCAAATCCTCCATATTGGGCTGGAATTCCTTTAGATCCTATTATAAATACATGTTTTTTTTCAGAACTCATCTTCTACCTAACCTTATCTTATAATCTTTTACCTTGCTCCATCGCTATGCAACACAACCTGAACTGTCTTCAAAATAATCTCAATATCTCTCTTCAAAGACCAATTTTTAATATATTCTACATCCATAGAAACAATTTCTTCAAAGTCCGTAATATCACTACGTCCACTTACCTGCCATACTCCAGTTAATCCAGGAGTCATACTTAACCTGCGTTTGTGATATCCTTCATATTGCTCAAATTCGTCCACTGTTGGTGGTCTTGTACCAACAAGACTCATATCACCTTTTAGTACATTCCAAAACTGTGGCAATTCATCCAAGCTTGTCTTACGAATAAACTTCCCAATCTTTGTAATTCTTGGATCATCTGTCATCTTAAACATCAGACCATCCATCTCATTTTGTTCCATCAACTCTTTTTTTCGTTCCTCTGCATCTGCATACATAGACCGAAATTTATAGATTTTAAAAATACGTCCATTTCGTCCAACTCTCTTCTGTGAAAAGAATAGTGGCCCTGGAGACTCTAATTTAATCAATGGTCCTAGAATAATTGTTACAACTGCTGTTATAAGCAATCCAACGATTGCTCCTATAATGTCAAGCAAACGCTTCATTACAACCATATGTAAAGGAATCTCTCTTTGTGCAAATGTAATCGTTGGATATTTTCCCACTCGATTTAAATATTTTGTTCCGCTCTCTACATCTAGTTCATATAAATTAATATTTAAATCAACTGTGATCCCCATTTCTTCAAACTTCTGAACCAATTTCTGAATCTGTTTGTCTGGTTCCTCTGGTACTAGAATAAATACTTCATCTACGACTTCTCGTATCGCATATTGAAACATTGTATTCCGATTAGCCACGATAGGAATATCCATAACCTGCTGACCGACCAGATCTACATCCATAACAATAATTCCAGTTACCCAAAGATTCCATGTCTTTTCTTTGATAATACTTCTTACTACTTCATTCATTCGGTCTGAAGTTGTAACAATCAGCATCTTTCGTGTAACAGAATTATATGGTCTATATTTTAAGATATACCAACGATAAATAATATGCGATACCTGCATCCAACAAAAGCTAAATACCATGGTTGTCAGATAAATAAATCTTGAATAATCTCTCGCATCATCGATCAAATATGCAACCGTCGCCATCAATGCCGCTGTTACAACATTCGTTTTCAAATTTGCCCAGAATTCTTTCCATAACTTTCTTTTAAAAAATTCCTGGTTCGGATTGATTGCAAGATATACTATTGTAAGTACAAATATAGCAATCAGCCAACGATAGATTACTCTATTATCTTCTGTCCATACTTCACTTGCATATTTGTAAAATCTGATATGAGACATCAAGAAATATCCAATTGTAATTCCGAAAACGTCACCGATATATATGATCAAATTCTGTAATTGTGATCGTTTTATTCCCATACTTTCAATCCCTCTGCTGTTTTATGCAATACTTTCTTTTGCCTTTTTACATAAATTCACAAGATATATAATAAATAATATTCCTACTGCAATTATAAATCCTCCAACTGCTCCAACAACTGCAAATTTCTTTACACTCTTTGTCTGTTCCATTGTAATCTTAGATGGATGGTCTGCGATTACAAGTTTATTTCTTCCTAAATCTTTCTGTACTACTTTCTGAAATACTGGTAAAACTTCTTTTGAAATCCTCTTCACATCTTTCTCATTATCTGATTTCACCTTAACTTCAATTAACCTAGTTCCATCCACAACTTCTGCTGAAATTGCTTCTTTCACTTTGCTTCTTGATACTTTAGCTTCTTTTGCAACTTTATCAATTACTAAATCTGTCTTTACCAACTTTGCATAATCATATGCCATCTCACTAGCACTATCCCTGATCAACACCTTATCCGAAGTCTTAGGCACAGTAACATATACCTGCATCTTAGAACTATACTCTGTCACACTCTTCACCTTAGCATACCCAAATCCAGCTCCAGCAAATACTACCATTCCTATCAAAATAAACACCCACTTTGACAGAATATATTTACACATATCCAATAAATCCACCTCGATCAAATCGACTCTTTCCTTCTGGCTCATAACCCTTCTCTCCTTTTGATTCTTTTTCTCTGTATTTTCTGCCTGTCTCCTTGGCATATATCCTTTATTTTAACATATATATAACATAATTACTACATTTCTGTAACTTTTCTTTTCATCTTACTTTCTTTTCTGGTATTCTTTTGCTGTCTTCACGATCTGAAAGACTCTTTCTGTGTCCATTTTGCTTTCGCAGAGCATTCTGATTCGTTCTCCTAGCCATGTGACTAATTTATCTCTTCTTGATGCTGTGATAAATGGTGATCGTTGTAATAATTCATTAAATTCTTCATCAAGTCCTATCAGCTTTTGGAATTCATATCGCTCTATATTCTGAATCAAAGCAATCTGTTCTTCATGATATTTACAGAATGGCTTTGATTCATTACGTGGCAATGTTTGAATCTTATTTTCGCTGATTCCTGCAAATGCTGATGTTCCTGTGTCAAAGATTGGTGCTGATTTTTCTATTTGCAGAGTATTAACGTTACGGATCATTCCAAAGTTATTATAATGCCTGTCTCTATTGCAGATAATAAAATCCAGAATCAACATATCATCCAGACTTTCTGTTATATCTACTCCCATTTCCTGACCACATTCCTTGTAATGTTGATAGTATGAATGATGATTGATCTTCTTTTTTATCTTCATAAACATATTTGCAGTGATCAATTCTGTATCAGGTGTTATAAAGTTATCACAAGCGGAAAATGCATGTTCTTCTTGATAACCACATTGATACTTTACGTAATTCTTAATATTTAATCTATCACATATCATATTCGCCAGGACTTCATTTAATGGTTCTTGCTGTGACTCTCCACTTCCAGACTTTAATAAAACTCTTCTTTGATTCTGAATCACCCATTTTTTTCTAAGCCATCCGTCAGATGTATTATCTGGTGACATAAAATCGCCACTAAATTGTCCTCCAAACAAAGCACTTCCTACATCTTCTGAAAATGGATTCTCAAAAAAATTGATATCCTTCCATTGTATCTTTGAGTGATCTGGTCGGATCCAATATTGATCGCTTAATGATAATCCATAGCTTTTCTCCAGAAGTTCTTTTGATGAATCAATTCCCATATTCTCAAGTGCTTCTTTGATTCCTGTGCGGCTTGCTGGTATAGATCGTCCGTTCCACCAATGATTTAAAGTCTTGACATCAATTCCTGTTTTGGTTCGTGTTCCAATTGGAAGATACTCTTCATTCCATGTATCTGTTATACGCAAGATCGTCCCCATCTGTGTTTCAAAATTGATAACGGGGTTATTCTTATTCATCAATGTGTAAATCATGGGCGCACCTTCTTTCTATAACTATGAACATAGTTTTCCTTTTATTATATCACAAACCATAACATCCAAAAAGAGACAACAAACATCTTCATCTGCTGCCTCTTTTCTTGTGTTTTCTATTCTTACCAGAACTTTGTATTCGTTGTAATATAATCTACTTTCTGTGAAATATAACTTGCAACTCTTTCTGTATCATCCACAGTCCAAAGTCCTACATTCACTCCACCATCTTTAAATGCCTTGATGTCTGAGAGTGAAATCTTATCACAATTTGCATCCAATTCAATCTTACGTTTCTTGTAATAATTGATCATTCCCTGATCTGGATTATTTGTTACATGCTGTAATTTTACATTTGTGGATGTTGTTGCGTTATCGTCTAAGACTTTTCTCATCTGTACCATTGTTTCAAAATCATAGGCAATAAACATGTATTCTTTATTCCCCATGATCTGATTCGTTAATGCATACAAATCTTCCATGTTGTTCTTTGTCACTGCCTGCATTCGAGAATCATTGGTTGTTTCATTTCCGTATTCTACAAATTCCATCTTGATCTCGATAACTGGTACCATATTGTACTTCTTGCATGTTGTTAAATAATCTTCTAAAGTTGCAACGGTTGTTGCTGATTTTGCATTCTTATATTTTGAAATGTTATTTCCAGATTTGATCGTCAGTTTCTGGATCTCTGATAATGTCATATCTTCTGGTTTCTTATCAACTCCGCATAATCTCTTGAATGTCAGGTCGTGCTGCAGAATGAATTTCTTGTCTTTTGTCATTCGGACATCTGTTTCTGCTCCCCAGAATCCTGCTCCACCTGCTAATTCATAGGCTTTGATCGTATTCTCTGGTGCTTCGGCACTTAATCCGCGGTGTGCAATAAACTTGGCACTGTTTTTTGTGATTGGTGCTACAACAGTTACTTTGTAACTGTTTTTCTTCTTTGATCCATCGGCTGCTGTTGCTGTAATCGTTGCTGTTCCGACTTTCTTTCCTGTTACAACTCCACTTGTGCTGACTGTTGCCACGCTTGTGCTGGAAGATTTGTATGTTACCTTTTTATTTGCTGCGTAAGTTGGTGTTACGATTGCTGGATTGCTGACCTTTTTCCCTTTCTGTACGGCTATGCTTGCTTTTGCAAATGTGATCGCTGTCACTTTCTGTTTCTTTACTGTGACTTTGCATGTTACTTTCTTTGATTTTTGTGATTTCACGTAACATGTGATGGTTGCTTTCCCTGCTTTGACAGGTGTGACAACTCCTTTTGCACTGACTTTGACAATCTTCTTATTACTTGTTTTCCATCCAAGCTTCGCTTTGGATGCTTTGGCTGGTGTAATCTTCACTGCAAATCTCTGTGCATTTCCAACATACATTGTCTTTCTATATGCTGACCATTTGATCTTTGATACTTTCGTTGCTGCGGATACTGGAATCAAGCTTGTCATAAGAAATACACCTAAGATAGTGATCACTGTGAATTTCTTTAATCCTGCCTGTATCATTTTTTTTACGTTTTTCATAGTTCCTCCCACTCATTTAACATTTTTGTAACATTTGTCTAAGGGCTATTTTATCATGTTTTTTGTATTTTTACCAGTATCTCTTCTTATTTTAACATTGATTTAACAACTTTTTTCTGTACTTTTCAAAGTACAATCCATATATTCCCAGTCCGATCCATGCCGCCAGACTGATCCATGCCCCTATTTTTAATCCTGGTGTTTCATAATCTAATTTGACACTTTGTGTTCCTTTTTTCATTATGATCCCCATAAACATCCCGTTTGCCTTATAAATCTTTGTGCGATTTCCATTGACTGTTGCTTTCCATCCTTTGGAGTATGGAATCGTTACACACAGAATCTGGTCTTTTTTCGCATGATAGACTCCTCTGAAATGATTTCCTTCGTATTGGATCTGTTTCATTGAGTTCTCCTTGCGTTCCTTTAATCTGGCAAGAACATCTTTTTTAGGAACTGTGATCAAACTGATATCATCAAATTCATATTCACCTGGAGACAAGAAATTTAATCTTACTTTTTCTTTTGCCTTGCTTGTCTGATGATTGATCTTTACAATGTAATCTTTTCTTCCAAAATAGTATGGATTGAAGGTGCTTTGAATATGAATTTTCTGTTGTACATCGTTTTGTGTCACAAGGATTCCTTTTGTTCCCTTTCTTCCAGTCAGTATGAAGTTATCGTCTCCATTTTTCTTTCCATGGTAAACGAGATTTTTAAAATACAGATAAGTTTCCTTGTCTTTCTCTACTGGCACCGTAATATCCGCATATTTCTTCCCTTTTGGAGATGAGATCCTTGTCTCTGGCAATGAGATCGTCTGTATATCAGGATTGTTTCTTTGTTCGTTGTGTTGAATCTCTTTGTCTGCCGGATGCTGATTCAATATGATCTGTGCAAGCATTGCCTGTTCCTTGCCGATTCCATTTAACTGCTCGTATTGCTGCTCTGTCATATAAGAATCATATGCATATGCAAATGGCAGTGCATATTTATTCTTATATAATGTGATATTTCCTTTTTTATTTTGTTTCTCAACTCCGTATGGTACATCCCCCTTGGAACTTACATCTTTTGCAACCTGACTGTTATGTGCTACTGTTATGTATTTTACGCCAGCTAATGACAGGAGTCCCAGTCTTTGATCGACTCCTTTATATTTATCTGCATACTGCATTCCCAACGTATCATATCCTTTGATCGTATCTGTCACACATTTTGCTGTGATACTGTAATATCCGCTGATCGTATTCAAATGGTTGATCAGTCCATAATTTTTATATCGATATCCCTCTGCATGTACTCGATAAACAGATGGATCATTTACCTTACTCAGCATACGGATATTATCTTCCTTCAATGTTCGATATGCTTGTCCCTGATCCATAAATTCCTGTGTATAAGCATATCCTTTTGGATCGAATCTGTAATATCCATGCACTCCCACTGATATCAGGAGCAAGATTGCCATACTCACTCGCACAATTCTCTTCTGTGTATCATAGCCAAGTCTTTGAAAGATCAACAATAGAATATAAAATACTGCAATTAATCCACAGGCTGCCATGATCCCTTTATTCTTCAGGATTTCTTCTCCTGATGCATTTACGATGATACAAAATACAGTATATATGATGATTCCTGCTCCGATCCCGATCTGCTGTCGTTTTGACATCACAAACAGACGTGGATACATTTCTGCTGTCAACAATGCCACAATAAAGCTCAGTGCAAATGCCCACCGGTTGTTTGCATAGGAAAACCCATTAAATGCGTATCCAAAGATTGGGAGAATCAGAGCAATGATACTTGCTATAAATGCCGCTCTGTATTTTTTATGTTTCATTCGCTGTGAAAACAGTGTAAATAATACAACGATCCCAACGATCGGCAGATATCCTGCGTTCGTATTGCTGCCCATATTTCCGTATCCAATAAAGTTTTCAATAAACAGCAGATAATATTTCCCTGGGTATACGATCAATGATTTCCAGTCAGCCCCTTTGCCGTAACGGCCATTTCCTAGGAATCCTATAACGGATGGCAGTAAAATCACTGCTGCCATTGCAATTCCAAGTGTATAATACATTCCAAACTTCAAGATTGCCAGGAAAAAGTTTTTCATCTTGTTTTCTTCGGTATATTCATAAAAACGGATCCACGCATAGATTACCGCAAATATCGTCAGCATATATAAAAAATAATAATTGCTCATTGCTGATACGCAGACTGCGAAAATAAATACATACGGTCTTTCTCTCTGATAGATCTTCTCAATCCCAAGACATAACAGCGGAAAATAAATCATCGGATTGATGAAGAATGGATGGCGCAGTCCTAGTCGAAAGCAAAATCCGCTAAATACATAGACCAGTGCCCCAATCACAGTTCCATAACTTCGTTTTTTCATTTTTCTTGCATACATGATAAACGTGATCCCTGCCAGATACATTCGTAACACGATCATGAAATTATACATAGTTTCTGTATTCTTTGGCGAAACAAATCCGTAGAGGAGGTTTAACGGATCACCGATCGCATAGTAATTCAATGTTGAGAGGATATCTGCACCATACCCAAGACTCATATCCCACATCACAAGTTTTGGGTGTCCTGCCAGAAGATTACAGAAAAATTCTCTTAGTGCTTTCCCATAATATGCTAATGCTGAAAAATGCTGGCTTAATCCGTCTTCTACTCCTGCTCCCCATACAAAGCTTTTTCCTTCGGCAAAAAATGGCAGAAATGCCACGATACACATCAGTAAAAACATCAGTGTATAGACTCCATAGCAATACTTTCTTTGTTCTTTTATCATTATACTTTTCCTTTACCCTTTACCCTTTTTTGTTCATTATCACGCTTAGTATACCACATTTTGGATTGAAAATTCCTGAAAAATGTCTTAAGATATTGGATGTATGTACATTTTAGAATATTTTATATCTATCGGAGGTAATATGATATGTTAAATTTGATAAAGAAATTATATAATGATTCGCGAATTCGTTATTTGTTTTTTGGTGGATTGACAACCCTCGTTAATCTTGGAATGTTTGCTTTATTAAAAGGACCATGTGGAATTGATTATAAGATCAGCAACTTTTTCTCTGTTGCGATCGCGATCTGTTTTGCATTTGTTGTAAATAAGCTATATGTATTTCAGTCTAAATCTGAATCCTTCACAGATACAATTCATGAATTCATCAAGTTTGTTCTCGGTCGTCTTGTAACCATGGCTGTCGAAGTGGGCGGAGTCCCTTTCTGTGTTGAAATCCTTCATCAGCCACAGATGATCGCCAAGTTAGAAACACAAGTTATTGTTACAATCGTCAATTATTTTATCAGTAAATTTCTTGTTTTTAAATCTCAAAAAAAATAATTCCCTGTATCACATAAAATCCCTGAGATCAGATATTCATCTCATCCGATCTCAGGGATTTGTATTGTTATTCTTTGGATTTGATCACTTCTGAGATAATGTATCTCGGACGCATCTTCACTTCATCGTAAATCTTCGCGATATAATATCCGATCACACCTAAGCTGAACATCAAAATGCTTCCAACCAACAGTAACAACAAGATCACTGTTGTAAATCCTGCAACTGCATGTCCAGAAAAATACATATAAAGCGATTGTATTCCAAGTAGTACTGCAAATACGAAGAATACAACGCCAAAAAATGTGACGATCTGCATTGGTGCGGCGCTAAATGATGTGATATTATTCACTGCATATCGTACTAATGACTTGAATGACCATTTGGATTCTCCTGCTTCTCGTTCCTGCACATCAAATTCTACGTATGTTGTCTTGAATCCTACCCAGGATGACAATGCTCGGAAAAATACATTTCGTTCTGGAAGTTTCAGAAATTCTTCTGCTGCTTGTCGATCCATCAACTTGAAATCAGATGCTCTGGACATATCAATTCCTGTTGCATCGCTGATAATGCTGTAAAATGTCTTTGCAAACATCTTGTGAATGAAACTTTCTCTTCCTCTGGATGCTTTTACTCCCTCGATCACCTGATATCCGTCTTCCCATAAACGATACATCTTTATAAGTGTTTCTGGCGGATGCTGAAGATCACAGTCCATTACTGCAATACAGTCTCCTTCTGCCTGTGTGATCCCTGCAAAAACGGCTCCTTCTTTTCCAAAATTTCTGGAAAAGCAGACTCCTTTGATATGTGCTCTTTCTTCCTTGAGTTCTAAGATCTTCTCCCATGTATGATCTTTAGATCCGTCATTTACGAATACTAATTCATATGGGATCTGTTCTTTCTCAAGCAGGTCTCCTACCACCTGTGCTGTTTTCTTGATCATCTGTTCTTCGTTATAAGCTGGAAGAACAACCGATAACATCTTATCCATTGTAAATATCTCTCCTTATATTTTATTCTACCGTGATCTTTGCACTGACGTTCTTCTCAATCGACATATTCTTGATCTTTGTCAGCTGAACCTGTACCGTATGCGTTCCTGGTTCGTACAGCTGCATGTCAATCTTTGGATTTAAATCCTTCACTACAACTTTATCTGCTACAGAGCGCAATCATTAAATTAAAAACAGCTCTATTTACAACATTGACTGACACTTGGCGAGCTAAAAAAAACTCAAAAAAACATACATTATACTTATCCGAGAAGAAATCGAAAAGAAATCTTGTACCCAAAAAAAATACGAAGAAAGCAATAAAAAGATTATCTATATTTTTCCAAGTACCATGAAAATTAGTATGTAATACTAGTGATTGGAACACTACAAACATGAACATTATTTCAAGTAAACTCTTACTTTGCCATGACCATGGATTCAAACAAATATAAACGCCAATCACCATCAAAAGTAGCCCCAACTGTAAAGAAAGGGCAACCAATATCCTTTTGTTCATCAGCAGTTGGATTGTACTTGACATTAATAGGCTAATAAAGTGTCCACAAATTCTCTTACACATCCTTCGCCACCTTTTTTAGACAAAATATGAATATCAGCAATTTGCTTTATCTTATTGCAAGCGTCTTGTGGGCATGCTTTCACACCTGTTGCTTCTAACAAATCATAGCAATTCACATCATCACCAATATAAGCGACTTCAGAAAGAGAAATTCCCTCTTGTTGGCAAATTTCTTTTGCGGCTTCTAGTTTTCCACCCTCTCGTTTGCCTTGTATCAAGTAATCAATCTTCAGTTT